>Ga0114969_10001263_pt1 | contig 21509 bp, 24 predicted proteins | sample M_130807_MF_Meta_FD_87316 | JGI IMG/M metagenome (GOLD analysis project Ga0114969, IMG submission 87316) | Freshwater microbial communities from Lake Montjoie, Canada to study carbon cycling - M_130807_MF_MetaG | ecosystem: Environmental > Aquatic > Freshwater > Lake | place: Lake Montjoie...
ATTAATACTCAATAAAATAAATATAAATAAATATAAATAAATATAAATAAATATAAATAAATATAAATAAATATAAATAAATATAAATAAATATAAATAAATATAAATAAATATAAATATGAACTTTCAGTTTACTCCATTAGACCAAGCATATCAAATTCATCATGTAAGCTCAAACACATATAGTAGTTTAAATACAGCAAAATATAGCCCACAATGTATGTTTTGTAAAAACCAAAACTCAGTGCCACTAATGGAAATACAAGATAGAGGCGCATTTAGACAATGTATAAACCCAAGTTGTAGAAAGCAATTTCAAGCAACCATCTTATCTCAACCAATTGCCAATTATCAGATGTCAACACAAAACCCACAAAACAAAACATCACAAATACATACTCAAGAGCTCAGAGAATCAAATATACAAAATCAACACAATTTAGAACCCCAATTTATTTCAAAATTCAAGACAAATTTCTAAACAACAAAACAACAAAACAACAAAACAACAAAACAATAAAACAATAAAATAAAAACAAAATATATAACAACAAATGCCATGTTATATATCTTGTGCCTTAGCAACCATCTTTGTAATTGCGTCCATTTTTATGACAAATATGACGCAAAAGAATAAAACAATCCAGCAATATCAGTCACAATTACCGTCAAATCTACAAAACATATATATGAAAATAACCAAAGAGCGCCAACACATATATTATTATGGCTACACATTAGGTCTCATATTGTCCATCATTATCATAGTTTACAAGACCCAAAAACGATTGCCAATGACAAACGCAACAATGGTCTGTACTGTAATCATGGTAAGTTTCATTACAAATTATTTCTATTATTCACTAAGTCCAAAATCAACATATATGTTAGAACATATAAATTCACCAGAGCAAACAAAAGCATGGCTTACAATGTATAAAGCAATGCAATATTATTGGCACGCAGGATTATTATTGGGAATAGTAGCGATAATGTTCTTAGCTCTGGCATTCAGATGCTAGACTCACATATTCAATAACTCAAAATTAATAACTCAAAATTAATAACTCAAAATTAATAAAATAGTCTTAAAAATTCGCACTAGCAAAACTGCTACCACCAACACCACTAAAATTGTCACCATAATTGCTAAATTTTTCTTTAGCAGCATAGCCAGAGCCAGAGCCAGAGCCAGAGCCAGAGCCAGAGCCAGAGCCAGACAAAGAACTAGAATTAGTATCAACCATGGACGCAGTTTTAACGGCATCCGCTGTTGTAGCTGTATCGGGAGCTGACCCGCTACTGTCTTTCTTGGAACTATCAATACCTAGCAAATATCCAAAAGCAAATTGGACAAATACAAATGATATAATGATAATTAAAATAAATGTTACCATTTGCTTAACAAAATCAGTAATATTTAAATTCTCACTTCCATTAACAGGCAAAAATTTACTTAAAGCATCAATACGTAATGCGTGTAATAACATTATAATAATAGGAATAATAATATCCCCAACTAAAGATTCAATCCCATCCTTGGCTGCTAAAGCAACACAAACACCGGCGGATGTACCAACAATATTATTGTCAACAATAAATTGCTTTAATTTACCAAGTTCATTACCATTACTACCACTTGACATGTTTGTTATAATATAATATAATATAATATACTATAAAAAATATAATATATTATAAAAAACATAATATATTATAAAAAACATAATATATTATAAAAAACATAATATATTATAAAAAACATAATATATTATAAAAACTACGTAAATAAATTCATATCCAAATTTGGTTTCTTATCCTTTGTTTCAAATAGCGCATGTAAAAGCCCATGACTACCAACGGCAATTGACATAACACACAATAATGAAATTATTTTGTAACTGTTCATTTTACAAATGCTACGAAAATTTTTAAAAAATAGAATAAATATAACAAACAAAATAAAACTATTTATTGCTAGACTATAAAATGACGGATATACTAGAAAATCATGTAATGTAGCCATATTATTAAAATGTAATATAATAATATAAATAATATTTACAACCAGAAAAATACTAAAATAAGTTTTTAATTATATCAAATATATAATTAAAATATAATGCTTATGCCAGGGTTCGAACCTGAGACCTTTGGCTCATAAGACCAATACTCTAACCAACTGAGCTACACAAGCAATACCCCGGATTATAGGATTTCAATATTACAAAGGTATAAAAGTCCTGCGCTCTACCAACTGCGCTAACCGGGTTTAATAAAACCGGCAACATATTCAACCCCTAATATGTTACACAATTATTAATAGCAAAAAATCTTTAAATTGTTTTATACAATATATATTTATATTACACTAACCAAACAATCAATAACCAATAAAATAATAATAAACACATATATTAGACCCACAATTATAAGAATGTTAAAACAACACGAAGAATTCGCATTTATGTCTGGCGCATTAGCGATAGCCGCTTTTTCTGTTTTATTATACAATGTTTACCAAAGCAAAAACACAACAAATTTAACATTTATATGGTTATTTTTAGTAATATTTGCTCAAATATTAATGGTTATTTATGGCAAAATAAATCACATTCATGGGCTGTATATTCCAGCAATAATATATATAATAGGTTTGTCATATATTTTGTATGTTAAGATTATATATAAAGAAACAAATAAAATAGAAGATGAATTAAAAAATAAGAATATTATAAAATGAGCGAATGTAGTTTGTGCGTTTATAGTTCACTAATATTCTTAACCAATGTATTTCTGGCACTATATTATGACCATTATTATACGCATTTTTATTCCTATTACTAACAATTACATCTGTAATTCATCATAAACAAAGCACCGAATTTGAAAAATACGTAAAACATATAAATATTATAGACAAAATAGCCGTTTATTGTGTAATATTTTATGGCGGATACATATTCTATAATAAACAAAAAAATACCAATTCTGATTCTGATTCTGATTCTGATTCTGATTCTGATTCTCCTATTAATATAAAATCAATAATAATAATTATAACATTTTTAGCAGTAGTGTTTTTATACGGATATGGATATCTAAAAAATAACTATTCGTTTCATCCTAGCACTGATGTTTCGCAAATGTATCACAGTTTACTTCATTTAATATCTTCATTTGGTCATCATTTAATAATAATTTTATAAATAACTTAAAAATAAATAACTTAAAGACAATACCACTATTAATATGTGGATACAGCACCAAGTATTTTGTATTAACGCATTTGTTTTATTTGTAGTGCGTAATATTAGTATCCATAACAGCAAAAATAAAACTAAAAATTTATAACCTCATCAACCAATTAGTATAAATTTGATTATTAGAGAATATATATAAATAGAAAACCCTAGTGCTTTTTATTCAAAAAGTGCTACTTTTCATTCAAAAAGTGCTACTTTTCATTCAAAAAGTGATACTTTTCATTCTGTATATTCTGTATATTCTCATTAAATAATTAAATAAATAGTGTTTTTTTCTGGTCTTATAGTGTAGCGGTTAGCACCACAGACTTTGAATCTGTTAACCCGAGTTCAAATCTCGGTAAGACCTTCTTCTATTTATTATATAAGTAAAAAACTTATATAATATAAATTATTATATAAATTATTATATAAATTATTATTCTAAAAGCTATTCTATGCTATGCTAAGCCTGTAATAGCTTACACATTAACAGTTTCGCACTAACAACCTTATATTTATTAACAATAATAGAAAAAAACAAATATTCAAAAATACCAATTAATATAATAAACTGAACTGTCTTACATGATGCCAATAAAAAATCCGATTTGTTCCAATAATATAAACCAAATGAGGTATTTTTAACAACAATAATAGATGATGATTCATCCACATTATTTTTTTTATTTGATGAGGCTGATAATGATAATGATTCCAAATCTACCATTTCAAAATCAAAATCAGTCTTTTTATATTTGGTCTGATTATGAAATGATGGAGAAGATAAAGCAGATAATGATTTGCCACTTATATTACTTATATTACTTATATTACTTATATTACTTATATTACTCATACTACCCATACTACCCATACTAATACCCTTAGAAAAAGGTAAAAAATCACGATAACATATAGCAAAATCCTTTACAAATAATAAAAACAACAATACATTTATAATAATAATATAAATAAGGCAATATGTCCACAATTTATGATGATTCGCATCAATCCGGTCACGTTCCAAGCTACATTGATTGTCATAATTGTGTGTTTTCATATTATCAATTAATCCAATAATATCATCATTGTAATCCAAACTATCTAATATTTTGTCCCTGGAAAACATATCATAAACCAGATGTTTTTCATAAGGCAAAATGTAGTAAAAATAAAATAATATTTCAAATTCAGTGAAGAAATATAAATGTATAAAATGATGAATAAACGACATTATATTATTACAAATAATATAATATTAAATTGTTATTATTGTTATTATTGTTATTATTGTTATTATTGTTATTATTGTTATTATTGTTATTATTGTTATTATTGTTTTTACTGAAAATACTTTACACACTCCCACAACTTAGCGGACTCATCTAATGTAAACGCGCCCCTCTTTTGAGCCAAGTTTAAAAACGTGACAATAAGCTGTAGAGCTTCATTTTGATTAGTAATCGGAACATCAACAAGACGCGTTTGCTTTTTCTCTCCATTCGCAGAAGGTATTTGAGTAGTAGAATTTGACTCCATTTATATATATTATTGTAAAAATTGGTTTAAATACTTATTTTATAAAATTAATATAAAATTAAAATAAATTTAAGACAATCCTAAGACAATCCTAAGACAATCCTAAGACAATTATAAGTGCCATAATTCAGCCCAAATAGGAGTAATCTTGTCACCCGTCCTATCATTCACATCAATTCTAAAAGGGCAATTATATTGTTTGTCACAAGGATTACATGGACCATTAACAAAACTGAATCCATTTACTTCAGACGGTATGTCCTCATTTTTAATTGTAGTAGTTGTTGTATTTTTATAGCCATTCCACAAATTATATCCATTAAATACTTTTTTTTGTAGCACAGACGAATGTAAATCATCAGAGCAACGAATGGTTGTAGGATTCAAAGCAGCACCATTAAAAACACCATATTCTTGATTGTCATTATTATTAACATCTGAAATAGTTCCATTAATAAGAAACTTCCCTTCCTTAGTATTAAAAGCCAGAACTTGTTTAATCGCGTTTTGATTGTATATTTTCATAGCATTATCTAGAGCATCGCCAGAGTCAACACTAATAACAGGGCTTCTAGAAATGGCATCCTTGTATTTTTGTTTTATGTCATCAGACCAAGGCCAACGACCAGTATTTAATAATTGTTCGGCTTCTAAAGCCGTTGCTTGCTCTTGTAAAATACGCATATTATATTGATAATCATTGACACCAACAGTTGATTGATAAATATTGAAACGTTTTATCAAATCGGCAGGCCATGGGATAAAATTGTTTTTCAAAGGTGTAAAACCTTCTATTATACTATTACTATTACTATTACTATTACCTAAAAAAAAAAAAATTAATCCTAATATAACACCTATTACAAATAACCCAATTAATATTTTTTCATAAGTTTTACAGTTATAATACATATTACATTATAACTATAAAAAAATAAAATTAAGAGTAAGATTAAGAGTAAGAGGAATACATGTGAAATATACGCACCAATATTAGAAATATAATAGCAAGACAAATTGCGGCAATTGGATTATACATTCCAGTTAATATAACAAGTCCAACTAAAATAAGGTTTCCTAAAATATTATTAAATAAGTTAGCAAACAGTGCCGGAATAGCAAAAAATATAACCCATATAGCAAACAAACATGCGACTAATCCAAGAACAAGGTCAGCATGTTTTTCAGAAAATAAATCTTGAATAGAATTAGACATATAAAGCAAATACTTATATTATAATTATATTATAATTTTTAAGCACCAGTAGACCCAATACCCCCAGCTCCTCGACTAGTACTGGGTCCCAAGTCTTCAATACTGTCGACAATTTCAACAAAAATAGGCATCAAACTAGGGGCGCAAATTTGAAGCAAACGAGTGGATTGTGCGGTACAATAATTTTCACTGTTACTGCTACTATTACTGTTACTGTTACTGTTACTGTTACTGTTACTGTTACTGTTACTGTTACTGTTACTGTTACTAGTATCACTATTATAAAAACAATCAAACATTCCAATTAAGTTGCCTCTGTATCCAGCATCAATAATCCCAGTAGAATTAGCAAGCCGTAAAGGCATCTTAGACAAACTAGACCTAGGATGAGTATAAAACCCAGTAAAATAACTTCTATTACAAGATTCAGGATTCACATCCAAATGATAAATTTTAGCGCAACACTTGACCTTGAAGTCAACTTTATTGACTTGTCCTGTAATAAAACGAGTATTAAATGGTAAAAATATATCAAATCCGGCATCAAAAAAGTGCGGATCTGAAATAATCTTTTGGTTATGTTCTCTAGCAGAGTTAATATAAATCATCTTTAGGTCGCGAATTATATCATTTCTAAAAATATCAGAATTAGAATTGGAATCAGTATTAGAACTGTCATCAACAAATAACTTTAAATACATAAACTTATCATGACAAGTATTATGTGACAATTTATTTATAAAATTATTGAACGTATAAATATCACCACACACATTCACATTAGAAAAAAACGACATATTATAAATTTATATAATTAATAGTCTTTAAATCCATTTCTTAATTCCATTTCTTAATTCCATTTCTTAATTCCATTTCTTAATTCTTACAAAATGGCAATATCGCCTCATAAATCTCTAGACAGTTTGTTTCAATATCTATAATATCGGCACGGCAAAACGCACATTTAGGCACTTTATCAATAGATGTTGTTTCCAATACTCGAACAATACAACCAGAACAAAATGAGTGTTGACAATTCAACTTTATCATCTGTTTTAAATCAATATTGCTCTCTAAACAAATACCACATTCACATTCAGAAACACAATTAGTATCCAATTCTTCAGCATTTAAAATATCAATATTCAAAACTGGAGTGATGTTAAACTTATTATTTATAATAGATTCTGATTCTGATTCTGATTCTGATTCTAATTCTAATTCTAATTCTAATTCTGATTCTGATTCTGATTCTAATTCTGAATTAGAATTAGAATTATTCATAAAAGCCTGATTAAATTCATCTATTAAATCTCGCACATAATTATTATTGTTATTATTATTAACAAAATTTATAACATCTATAAGGCTTAGAAATGTTTGATGATAATGTCTGTAAATAACTCTGGCATATTCTACTTTAGTATACCCAGAAGCAGTAGCTAACCCAGATGTTACTGCTAAAACACGTATATTTCTTAACAGAAATTGATGTACCAACGTATTTATAAACTGTGCTTCAGTTTCTGCCTCATTTAATTGTAAACCCGCACTTTCTTGAAAATTTGATACATAAATATTCACAATAGTATTCTCAATATTTGGTATATTGGAACTATCGCAAAAGCGAATATCGTGTCCGGTGTTGCCGCAAAATGAACAATGATGAATGATATTATCATCAGAATTATCCACAGAATTATCCACAGAATTATCCACAGAATTATCCACAGAAATTAAATAATTAATTGACGAACTCATATTATTAGTGTATTATTAGTGTATTATTAATGTTATTTTTAATAATAATAATAATAATATTCAATTTTTTTTACATTTTACATCTTTGAGTCGGCATCTTTTAATGTGAAAAGGCAACTGTTACTTTTTAGCGTAGCAAAAACCGATAAATCGGCATTTCAAAGGTTAAAAAAGGTTAAAAAAGGTTAAAAAATGTAAAAAAATGTAAAAAAATGTAAAAAAAATTGAAGCAAAACAATCCATATCAGTTTAGTTAATAAACCACCAACGAATTATGACTACAACAACAAATGAAACAAATGAATTAAACCCAAGCTTATGTATCCCTCGTATTTTAGAAAATGTAAATCAAAAATATATCCGAGACATTTTCAATAAACTACACCTAGGTAAAATTAACCGTATAGATATTATTGACCGTAAAACAGAAAAAGGCGACCGTTATAAACGCGCATATATTCATTTTCATAATTGGTATACAGATGATAATGCCATAAATATAAAAGAGCGACTTCTGTCAGGCAAAGATATAAAAATAGTCCACGATAATCCGTGGTTTTGGAAGGTATTTATTAACAAGTGGAATAAAACGTGAATGATAATTTCAAAGTTGTAAATAAAATTCCACAAGTTCGTCATAATCTTCTTCTTTCGCCACAGATAACGCCTCTTTACCTTCTTTATTTTTTATAGAAACATCAATACCTGGTTTAACCAGCAACAATTTTGCCATTTCTAATTGCCCATTTCTAATTGCTACCATTAAAGGAGTATCTCCATATTTGTCTGTATCATTTATATTGGCGCCATAAGACAACAATAAATTTACTATTTCTATGTGACCATTAAATGCCTGAATCAATATAGCACTTTCTTGACGATTATTTTTATAATTCACATTAGCGCCATTAGATAACAATAATCTAATAATATTTATATCTCTTGATATAATTAAACAACTATCACTATTGTTTTCAATAAAGTTTACATCAGCGCCATCCAATAATAATTGTGTGACTCTATTCAGGTTACTCGCCTGACACGCATCATAAAATTTTTGGTTTATTTTGTTACTCATTGTATTTCTTTTATCTAATTTATTTCTTTTATCTAATTTATATCTTTTATCTAATTTATATCTTTTATCTAATTTATATCTTTTATTTCAATTTTTTACAATCTGTTCTTTTGTAAAATAAGTTCCAATAATTAAAGTAAAATAACATATAAATTATGAGCCAAATTATTAATAATTTACCTTTATACAACCTAGTTAAAACAGGAAACTATATGTATAACTTACATATAAAAGGCGACAATAGAAAACCATTATATTTATCATTGTTAAAAACCAAACAACTAACAAATATATTTTATAATTCCGAAGAAAAATCCATTTGTTTTACAGCGGGTAAAATAGAAACATTAGCTTCTTTTTTAGAAACACAAGTAATAACAGAATCAACATGTATTAAAATGATAGACACATTGACGCAACAAATCAAGTGTCTAGAAGCGCACAAATACGCACATTATGGACACAATATAGATGATATATTAGTTATAGATAATGACATATTCATCAATATAAACGCCAACACTTTGTTACCCATTAATATTGAAGACAAAACCATCGCATTTTTGTCACCATTTTTGTCACCATATTTTGTTAGTCCATTAATAAAAAAAATAACAAATTTGCCAACAAAAATACCTTTTCAAGAAGGTTATTATAGTTTAGCCACCCTGGTAATATATTGTTTACTCAATGAAGAATTAGACGAAGACAAATTAGACGAAGACAAATTAGACGAAGACAAATTAGACGAAGACAAATTAGACGCCATTTTGAAACCCATTTTTTACACAAAAATATACTGGTTTTTAAAACATTGTTTAACCCAACGAATATTATTACTAATATAATCAAATCAGATAATTATCTTTGTTTATCATATATATGTCAATTGCCACTTTAAAGAAAAAAACAACAAATTATATGTCATCGGCAACAAAAAGGTCTGGAAAGCCTCCTGGTGGCTACTGGGTAACACAAGGACCCTATGGTCTACCTACATCATTAACATCAGTTATGTATTCAGACGCTATTAATCATTACGGTTCTTCTGGTTTCTCATTACAAGGGTCTCATAGGTCCATTTCAGTCGGTAAAGATATGAAGTTTAGTCAGCAAGGAACCCGATACAAGGGCATACATCCTATTGGTCATGGTGGTCATAATGGCCGTTATTTTCAAGCCGAACCTCTTCTCAATGCCGGAGATGGAATAATAACTGTAACAGGAAACCAATGGGAATACATAAAACCATCAACCTTATCTACAAATGGCATGTTGAAAAAACGGTTCAGATGGGTCAATTCAGGACAATATCCAAACAATTGGGTTCAGCCAAATTACACAGGCAATCAAACAGACAGCTCAAGTCAAGGTCTATATATTCAGCAACTCAGTGCCGCAAGTGATTGTGTTGTTGATATCAATAATCAAGACAAATATATAGGACATACAGTGATGTGTGGTGCGACGCAATGTCAAAGCACACCGGCGCGTGGCTACACAATGAATCTAATGCAGTCTGGAGCAGCATATACAAAGACAATTAAGCAACCTCAGGATTCAAGTCAACATACATTACGTATTCAGCGCAAATGTATTGACCAAAGACCAGACCAAAAACCATTTCCATATGCGGTTCAAACAGGTACAGGAATTTTAACTGGCGGCACAAGTGTTACCAGTGTAGGCAATGCGTGTAATACATCAAACACAACAACAGTTCCTCCTCGTTTTGTTGAAAATATTGTTGTAAACAATCCTATTATAACAGAACCGGAACCGGAGTCACCGCCACCGCCACCGCCACCGCCAGAGTCAGCGAATAATGTGTATTAATAAATTTATATATAAAAACAACTTAAAGACAATTCAAATACTAATATGTTAGGATACAGCAACCCCACATTTCGCATTGTAAATTTAATAATAAATTAAACATATTAAACATATTAAACATAATAAATATTTAATAAAATTTAAAAAATTTTGAAACCAACCCTAACCGCATAAAAATATAAAAATATTTAATAAAAATCCGACTTTAGCTCAGTTGGCAGAGCATTTGACTGTAGATGTCACCTATTTTATTGGAAAGTAATCAAAATGTCACTGGTTCGATTCCGGTAAGTCGGAAAATAAATATTCTATAAAATAATTTATACAATATTTGTAAAATAACAAAGATAAACAAAATCTACCAAACAGTACTAGTATTATGCCACCACATTCCATCACCTTCTTTCACATTATAAAGCGCCCGGAATGTCTGTGAACGCGTCAATGGCACATTACATCGATACACGTCAAGTGGGTGTGGGTTCGTATTTAATTGTACCCTAAGTGCTTTTTTCGCTATAATTTGTCGCATCTGTATACAATAATATGTATAAAACTGATGAAACGAATGTGCTCTATTGGGCGTCAACATTTGATTTTTTTCTTGATAATCTCTCAAATATTCTTCACAAATAGCCAAACCTGAAATGTCAGCAATATCTTCACCAACACTCAAAGACGCGTCAAACTCAATGCCATCCTTCTTGGCAAATACTTCATATTGATTTACAATATCTTTTTGGATATGTTGATATTTTTTAGTATCACTTTCTGTCCACCAATCATCTAAATTGCCTGCTATATTATATTTACTGCCACTTTCATCCAAACAATGGGATAGTTCATGTGCCAACGTGAAGCCAACATTTGCCAAATTATACTCAATACCTCTTTCATTCAAATCTACAAATGGCTCTTGAATATAGCCAAGAGGGACATAAATGGTATTTGATAATGGATTATATGACGCATTAACAACATACGCTTGACCCGAAATTAATTTAGCAGGATAGTGTATCCAATCCATAATAGGAAAAGAGATAACTGGTTTTCCGACTAAGCTTATAAATAATTTATGTCTCCATTCACCAATAATATTCATATTTTTATACAAATCATTTGAACAATAATCTAAATCAGGGTCTTCTACTATTTCAGGCGATTGCGCTAATACAAAATTAATACTTTGTAATTTTTTTATAGCATAGTTCCGAGTTTTATCTGATAACCATTTATTTCGCTTAATTATTCTTATAAATACTAATCGAAGTTCTTCAGCAAGAACCTTAACAAAATTGACCTTTTTAGCATCATAATATTTTTTAACATATTCTGTTCTTAAAAATGAATTAAACGGGTAAGATAAAAATATAGCATTACCAACATGTGCATCTTTATAAAATGCGCCAGATTCGCCTCTTTGAAATTTACCCTGATAATCATAATATATGTGCCTAGATGCCTTTGTTAATCTAACAATTTTTCTATACACTATTTGTAGCCAATATGGTCTCCATTCTTCTGAATTCCATTCATTTAATAATAGTTCCGTACAACATTTCAAATAATTTAGATTTTTACAAATGAAGAAATCTGGAATATGTGTATTCGCAAACCCAAAATCTTTACAAAATTCTGTCCAATTAAATCCGTATTTGCTAAGTGCTTCATCCTTATGTATTCTATTATAACCATTTAATTCCCCTACGTCTACATTTTCATTGTTACAGAACAACGCATTAAACATTTTTATTTCAACATTATAAATGCTATCAATGTCTATATTGTTATTAGGACCAAGAATGAACTCAAATGTTCTTCTATAATATTTTTTCAGTTCCTTTCTATATCTTTCTTTGTACTTGACATTAGTTCCATCATCAATATAAACGCTAAAATCAAGAATATTAAAAGAATGTGGTTCTAAATAACATTCAAATATTCCTGAGTTTTTTTCATCAGGTTTAATTGACCAATAAAAAGGAGCAAATGTGCCTACAATTTCATGATGATTAACATATGCTAGTAACTGCCATAAATTTTTCTTATCTTTTCTTAATTCATCGACAAAATTAGTATAATCCTTGGCATATTTTCTGCCAGCACTGGTTGGAGTCCATGTATAACTTGTTTTGTGATAATTATTTAAATTTCTAGAAAACTTACTGTTATTATTTTTAATATACTCTACAACAATATTATGTAATTGTTTAAAAACTTTATCTTGAACTAATCTAAAATTATCAATTTGTGTTATATATTTTTGGTCTTTATTTATTTTTGTATTTTTTAACCACATATAATTAATATAATTGTAAAAATTGGAAGTAGGTTTTATTGAATGAGGAGAAAATGGCGACATTAATTGTTTTATAAAAGCGGTTTTAACTTGTTCATTTGACATAATTAATTGTCTATCAGTTAAATGTGTTTCATAATCTTTTTCAAATGGCTGTAAATTGACACTACAATCGTTTTTATCAGACAATCCTAATCTGGTTATTATTTCAGACTGATTCATTTTAATTGTCTTGAATTTAAATGTCTTATTTTTACCTGACTTTAACCTAAAATTAAATGTTTCTGTATATTTATTAGTTTTATTAGTTTTATTAGTTTTATTAGTTTTATTAGTTTTATTAGTTTTATTAGTTTTATTAGTTTTATTAGTTTTATTAGTTTTATTAGTTTTATTAGTTTTATTACGTTTTTTTGTTTTGTTCATTTTGTATTACTTTATTATATTATATTATTATAATAAAGTAATAAACTAACCTATTTGTATTTGTATTTGTATTTGTATTTGTATTAGCTATTTATACTATCAATGTCATATAAAATCCTATAATCATCATAATATAATGCCGTGTTATTATGAGGTGTATTAATTTTGGACTTATAATTATAATTCGCAAATGGGTCCATTAAATTACTAATAAAATTATTCATTTTTTCAGGGTCATCACTCGCGTTTTTATTATTACTACAATTAAAACTATAACTATAGAATAAACTAGTTCGTTTCTCCTCAGCATCTTTAATCTCCTTGTGAAACATTTGGTCGATGATTGAAAATGCGGATTTTAATAAAATAATGTCTTGTAACAATTCGCGCTTCTTCTCAAATAGTTTGATAACAATGCGAGCAATTGCTTTTATTTTGTCTTTGTTTTCACCACATGTGCTTTCATTTTCATACACATTTTTCAAATTAATAAAATATCGTATTTCGTTTTTAACATTGGTTAAATCTGTTATTGATTTCTTTCGCTGGTCATCTATACGCTTGATAACTGAAAATATATTGGTATTATAAATGACAGGATAACGCAGTCTAACCTTGCGCGGAATGAGAAACTGATTTGTTTCCTTTATTTCGGCAATCTTTTTCTCCACATCGTCTAATTTTTGTTTCATTTCATTTTCAATTTCAAAACGTCTTTCGTCTATTTGTTTTTTTAAAGATAATTTGTTATTATTACTATTATTATTATTATTATTACTATTATTATTACTATTATTATTATTTATTCGTTCATATTCATATTCAAGACGCTGTAAATCATTATATCGAAACAATAACACAGACCCAGATGTGAATTCCACAGTGCTTTGTAATTTGTCATATTGGTGCGATGATATTTTGTGTGCTTCAGATGCGGCATCTAATTTCAAGTAGTTAACAATGGCTAATAAACAACCAATTATTGCGTTTAATGATGCGATAAAAATAGCACCCCATTTATATTTTGTAACAAATGATGTCAAAACAGTTGCGGCACTAGATAGTAAAATAGCAGGCATCATATACATATTTAAATGAGTTTCACAGAAAAATTTGGATTCCATATAAATAACTTTTTGCCCCTTTAAATAACTGGCTAATATGTCAAGAGCACTACTATATTTATGATTAATATCAAAATACGCACGGTCAATCCGATATTCTACATCTTTATAGTCTAATTTTTTGAAAGAATTTATATAATTTATAAGATTCATATTATTATTAACCAAATTTGTTGTTAATGTAATCAGATTTTCATCTTCTGATTGATAATTATTTTCATCTGAATTAGAGTCATCGCAGTCAAATATTATACCTCCGTTTGTTTTAGTATTTTTAGTATTATTGGTATTGGTATTGGTATTGGTATTGGTATTGGTATTGGTATTGGTATTGGTATTGGTATTGGTATTGGTATTGGTATTGGTATTTTGTAAACCTTCTTCCATGTTTTTAATAATATCTTTTTCTTTAAGTAATTCAGAAACTATTTGTGTTTCATTTTCATTAGTATTTTCATTAGTATTTTCATTAGTATTTTCATTAGTAACTAACATAATATTATTTTTTAACATGTATATTATACAAATATTTATTATCAATCAAGAAATTTAAAAATAAATAATTCAAAAGACCAATAAAATTTTTTAATATAATATAATATATCTATATATCTATATATCTAAAATAATGCCAAAAACATTAAAGACAGGTATTAAAGGTCGAGGTAAATATTTAAAAGGATGGTCAAAAATAAGACCAGGAGCGCATGATAGAACTGTTATGCTTCATAAATGTGGCAAAAAATGCTTCCTAGGACCTAACAAAACATTTCCTATTTGCTCAAAAAACACATGTAAAATAAACAAAAAGGGCGTTTATGCTGCGTATATTCGTGCCAGAGAATATTCTACAATTAAAGGCACTCAAAAATATAGAAAAATTGCGAATAAAGCCAAGAAACTTTTGTAAATTTATTATATTATTATTATTATTATTATTATTTTAAAAATTATTTATATATTAAAATAATAATTAACTAACAAATGAACAAACATATGTCATTTGCTCAATACAAAGAAATGTATATTACACAAAAACAAACAACAGATACAGATACAGATACAGATACAGATACAGATACAAATGATGACTGGGACTTCTATGTTAATATTGAAAATCCAAACCCAAACCCAAACCCAAACCCAAACAATATAGATATAAATATAAATGAAATTAATGAATCATTATTAGACAATCAAATAATAGTAGCAGCTTTCTCTCCGAGTAACATTTTCTTAAAAATATTGTTACCAATTGCTATTATAATCCTTCTTTATTAAATTACAACCACTTCCTTGTTTTTATAAGGTATCATATTATCATAAATTGTCGTCACTTGTAAAATGAATGCGAAATCAATTGAATGTAAATTAACCAATACTCCGTCGGCACTAAGAATTTTAATACTTATTTTTGAAATATCCACCGGTGAATTGTAATTTCGTGTCTTATAAATAAAATTTGAATTATTGTCAAATGTTGAAATGTATTTAGGTGTCGTAATTGGTAATACAGCAATAATATTTTTACTTAAGATATATGTTGGTAAGACACCATAAGTTGACTCATTTTGATAATCATTGTAATCATTCAATTCAAAGTAATAGTAGTCCTGTAATGTATCGTCAAATGGAGCCTCACATGTATATGATTTTGAGCCTATATATTCTATTTGCCGGAACCCCATTAGGTAACCCATTGTTGTAAAATAATCAGATGGTTTAATTTTCTTTTTTACATCCGAATTATCATAATTTGAATTAAGTGATTGACTATAATCAAATTCGACGCAATCAAAAATAGCATCAATTGAGCTTGTTTTTTTCAGAATATTTATTCTAAATGTATTTGTGCTATTTGTAATATTTATAGTATTAGAATTGTTATTTATCGTAACTGTAAAACGATTGGGTGTCGAACCAATTACCTGTTCATTGATTGCTTTTTCCAAAGCAGTAGCAAATGTGGTTATAGTATAATTGCCGGATGGAATAGTAACAATCGCATTTAAACCTGTATTGTCTTCGTAAATATATAACTGGTTGGTTTCTTTGACAGACGAAAATGTATTTGACACATTGGGTATTTGTATTCCGGCAAGACTTAAAGCTATTACATTTTTGATTTTGTTAGGTAATGTAAAAGAACAATTACTTGATGAAGAGCGGAAATAGTTGTCTCTGAACCGTGTATTATAAATATAATTAGACACATTTGTTGAAACATTGTAGCCATTTGTAGAATTGGACGGGATTGATTGCGTTTGTAGTGCCGGATGATTGGCATTTGGATTGATAATTTTGCCAACATTGTTGTATTTTTCTTTATCAAATAAGTTTCTATGAATAGGAATATTCATTTTATTTGTAATATCTGCGTCTTCTGATTCTTCTACAGTAGCAGGAGTAGAGCTTTGGGTTTTAAAACTAGAAGGCATTTCATTGCTATCTTTTTTAGAGCGTCGTTTTTCCGTTTTTGAATTCCCAGTCAAAATCTGTTTCCCTGTTTTAATAAATCCAATTATGTCATTACGATATACCACATTTGTGTCATTATACACCTTCAATATGTTACTAATTAGTTCTCCTTCTTTATTATCTAAATCATCGATTGAATAATTGTTATCTAATTTAAAAAAATTCATTAATTCACCAATTGTATAATTATTTATATCTAAATCAATACTGCCTGCACTCATTTATATTATATTATTTAATAAAAATATAATCTAAAATCGCAATAAACTAACAAACTAACAAACTTACAAACTTACAAACTGAACAAACATACAAACTTACAAACTTACAAACTTACAAACTTACAAACTTACAAACTTACAAACTTATTCACATGTAAACTTCATATAATTTGTAAAATTTTCAATTCCACATTGTGTGTTGCCAAATAAAGCGCCAACAGGGTCAATCGTATTTGTCCAATTTAACGGCACAGAAGCCCCCGAATTTATACTTACCGCATTTTGACAAGCAGCACATGACGTGTCTATATTATTACAAGGGAATCCATTGATTAGCGTACATACATTTTCTAGGTCCATCTTTGAATACAGACCAGCAATCAAATTAGATTTATTGAATGGTATCAAACCATTATTAGCTAAATATTTGTTGCTAAGTCGTCTGCCATTATTCAATAAATTCATCTGATTATAAGAAGAACTATTCTTGGCACATTTGTCAGACGCATTACAGTAAGCAAGTCGAGCCTTTTTATTTGTAATATAGTCACTTTGAAATGTATTTGTATTAGAACGTAATGTACCAAATGTAGGTTTTGCTGGTATTATTTTAAATGCGTGTGCCATTTTCTTAACATATATTAATATTATAATCTACTATTTTACAATCTATTTTACAATCTATTTGTTAGTTTTTCTTTTCATTGTCTTGGTCCTATTATTTATACTTTGTTTCTTTATACTTTGTTTCTTTATACTTTGTTTTAAATTACGACTATCCATTATTTTTTCCAGATTCAGATGCTCTACAAAGCCAATTTTAAGAAACTGTCTGCTCGTTTTACATGCTAATGCCAGCACATTATAATGATGGCTCTTTAAAAATGCGTCCAATCGTCTGCCTTGTGTAACTGTATTAAATGGAATATAGAATGTATTTGGTCCAACACCATATTTACCAGTATAATCCATTTCAAATTCTAATTTTGGCGATATCGCAAAAACCACCGCTTTTTTAATATTTATTCCAGGTGCCAATTCTATTTTGTTAGTTCGTAGTCTTTTTGAACTAGTATAAATAACAGGATATTTTGTTCCATTATACAAAGACAATTGTTTGCCGCGATTATAAACCGCATTATTTTTAACATTTGTAATATATTGTCTTAAAAGTTTTTCAACATAGGGCGTCCAATTACGCACAGGATTTACAGCTCTATCAAGTAGCTGTGTATTAAATGTTTCTCCATTTGTATTTTCAATGACAGTCGCTGATGTTTTGAGATTCTTCTTTTGTAATAAAAAATAACAAATGTATTGTTGTATTCCTGGAAAAAATGATTGTATTTCTTTATTGAAACTAACAAATTGGACATTATTTTGTATCAAAGTATTGTAAGCAACGTTGCCATTTCCACTAAGCATATTATCGGGCACTAAAAACGCCAAATATCCATTATCTTTTAGTAAAGACATTGCTTTTGAAAAAATACGCTCATATAACTTGCTTTTGCCACCACTTCCATTAACAGTATTATCCTCTTGGAATGGCGGATTGCCAACAATATAATTAAATACGTCTCCTGTCATATTTTCATTTTCACTGAAAAACTGCTTATCTAGTAAAAAATCTGAACACGCAATATTTGCTTTGGGTCCAAACAATTGCCTACAAATGTCACAATTTTTTTTATTTAGTTCGACCATATACAACATATTCTCAATAATATGGGCACTTCTTTTGTCTTCATTTGGCTCCCATTTTTGTAGCCCTAGCATTAGTCGCTGATACACATGAATTAAAAAATTGCCAGTTCCACAGCATGGGTCGAGCCATTTTGAGTCCGGGTTAGACCAACTACTAATAAGAAATTTATCCAACATTTTTTTAATTAAAGCGGAAGGCGTAAAAACCTCACCGTATTTGTCCTTTTCTAAGTTTTTCACTGGCAAATGATGTGTAATAAATTCTTCTATTTGTTCAGGTGTCATAGTTTCTATTGTTTTATTGGGCATTTTGTTAGTATGTATGTCTAATATATACTAACAAAATATATACTAACATTTTCATTTTATTTATAATATTTTATTATATTTGTAATAAGTATAATAAAATGTTGTCTTTACTTATTTCAACAAAAAAAAGAAGCAATATGAAACAACAGAAGACGCGTAAGCATAAATGGTCGCAAAAATACAAAAAAAGTATAAATTGTAGAAGACCTAAAGGATTTTCTCAAAAACAATATTGTAAATATAGTAGAAAAAAGTAGAAAAAAGTAGAAAAAAGTAGAAAAAAGTAGAAAAAAGTAGAAAAAAGTAGAAAAAAGTAGAAAAAACTATTTATAAATCATAAACAGTCTGGAATGTCAGACAAAAACTGTAGTCCATATTGTTTAAGTTAAGTATGCGACCATATTCATCAAGTAACTGGATTTGTAGTTTTTGTATGTCAACTGGACCAAAATATTGTCTCGGAGTTGTTGTCAAAAGGAAGTTGCTTTCAGATAATATACTAAACACACTGCCTTGTAGCGAAATACGAGCAAGAATATTTTTGTTCAAAAATGACGATGTAAATGCTCCATAGAAGCCGTCATTGACACTATTATTAAAGTCATCGACGACTAAATAAATATATTTGGTTCCGACAAAATCAATAATACCTTCTGACACATATGACACATTGTTTTCATAATAGCCTTCTCTGAATCCCATTAACCAGCCACATTTTAGTGGCAATGGTGTTTGTCTGTCTTCATTACCATAATGGTCTGTTTGAAAATTTATTGAAAAACTGGTCACTGTAGAGCCAGATTTAAGACCAACAATCATGCGACCACTGCCGCCAAAGCCTGATCCAAGGGGTGTATTCGCATCGGCAATAAAATCAATATCCTTATATAATACATTGATTGTCTGGTTTTGAAGAAAATTATTCACATACCCAGTGAATATTAAGTAATCATAGTTGCCATCAGGAATAATAATAATTAAAGGGGCTACACCAGCATTTGCTATTTCTAGAACAAAGAAATTATTACCAAAAATTGCTGATATTGCGTAGAATGTTGTAGGTAGTTCTAATGCCGAAAGTTGTAATGACACGACTTGAGTAAAACGCAATGGTAAATCAAGATGGAAATTTGCTGCTTGGGTGGCATAATAATTCTCTCTAAAACGAGTATCGATGTTTATATTTTGTCTTAATATGCGCTTATTTAATGGATTAATTGCGCCTGGATAGAATTCACTGGGCTGCGATTGACCGTAGGCAGTTGGCGGTGGTTTTATAATAAATGTGGATCCACTAGAAATTGTATCAGAAGCTAGTAGGCTTTTATCTAAATTATAGACGTTTTTATATGTTTTTGCGAGGTTACTTATATTATTAGCCTGTCCTGTATTTCTTTGTGACTGAACATTGATAATTAGTTTTTGTTTAACATCTGTAATGAAATTAAGTGTGTTTGTTTTAATATTTGGTGACACTGATTTGTCATTTAATATGTTTTGCCTTAATTTGGTTTCTTTCATTTCAATAATTGATTTATCATAATATGATGGCAGCTCAAATATTTGTTCTAATTCTACTATTTTGTAGTTTGTTATATTCAAATCAAAATTACCATTATTGTTACCATTATTGTTACCATTATTGTTAGTTAACATTTCAATATATATAATAGATATAGATGAATTATTTTAGATTTTTATTTTGCTATATTATTTTATACATTTTTATTTGATTAATATTTCATTAATAAAATAATAAATTTAAATTTTATATTAATTATATTTAATTATTATATGCAGTCATCATCATCTAAATCATTTTTCTCTTTATATAGACAACGTTATTCAAGTGATACTCAAGGAGTAATAAGTGCGACAGGTTCGACAGGTGCGACAGGTGCTGCTGGAAAGGGATTTTCTATTTTTGCAACAATCCAAACTTTTGATGAATTATCTACGGTATCAGTATTGCCAAGCAATATTGGTGAATTTGTGTTACAATTAGAAGGTGATTTATATATATATTTAGGATCACACAAAGGTAACACAGGACATGATTCAAGTTTTAAATATTCAGGTAATATTACTCATGAGGCAAAACTTATAGGAGTTACAGGTGCTACAGGTGCTACAGGTGCTACGGGTGCTACGGGTGCTACGGGTGCTACAGGTGCTACGGGTGCTACGGGTGCTACGGGTGTTACAGGTGCTGGTGCTACAGGTGCTAAAGGTGCTACGGGTGCTAAAGGAGATACGGGTTCTATAGG
>Ga0114969_10001269_pt1 | contig 21478 bp, 15 predicted proteins | sample M_130807_MF_Meta_FD_87316 | JGI IMG/M metagenome (GOLD analysis project Ga0114969, IMG submission 87316) | Freshwater microbial communities from Lake Montjoie, Canada to study carbon cycling - M_130807_MF_MetaG | ecosystem: Environmental > Aquatic > Freshwater > Lake | place: Lake Montjoie...
CGCACGCTGACGACGGCATCGTGCCTGGACACATCGTTGCAGCCGATGACAAACAGCATGCGGCTTCCCCATAGCGCCCGCGCCGCACGCAAAGGCTCACACGCTACGAACAAAGAGGTGCGCTTCGCCAAGCCCGTCAGCAATTCGCGCAGGGGTTCGTCCTCGAAATGATGCAGAAACAAATTCGCCGTCACGATGCCGGCGTTGTCACGCTCCTTAGCGAGATAAGCGAAAATATCCGCCGTCACAGATTCAGTCTGCCATCCCAGCTTGCGAAAGCCATCGTGCGTGTTCGGCGAGACGATATTCTGGCGATCCACGAATGTGAGCGTCACATCGGGCCAGTGCTTCGCCAAACGCCGCGCCACCGCCAGCATGAATGTGCCGTCGCCTGCCCCCAATTCCACAATCTGCTTTGGGGCCTGGGTGGAATGGGAAAGAAGAAGCCTGGACATGATTGCGGTCTGCAACATCCAGCCGTTGATGCGCTTCAGATCGCGCCGCGAGCGCATGGCGCGCGGATCGTCCGCCGGCAATTCGTCCAGCCATTCCGGTTCCAGGCGGCGCAAAAACGTCATCGCCGCGCGGCTCAGCCTGTGCCGTGAAACAGCATGGTCTCGGCGATCAATCCGGGGCCGAACGACATGGCGCAGCCGCGCGTGCCGGCGCTCGCGCGCAACATCTGCTGCAATACGAACATCACCGTTGCCGAAGACATGTTTCCGAACGACCGCAACACACGGCGCGACGGCGCCAACGCCGACGGCTTCAAGGAAAGCGCGCGCTCAACCGCGTCCAGTATCGAACGGCCACCGGGATGCACGGCCCACAGCTCGATATCCGTCAGCGATGCGCCGTCCAGAATTTCATCCGCACTGCCCCGCAGTGACTCCTGAATTGTCCCGGGCACCTTACCCGACAGGAACATGTCGAAACCATTGTCCCCGATGTTCCAGGTAATCAGCTCGCGCGTGTCAGGCACGAGCACGGCGCGGAAGCTGTCCATCGCCAGCCCAACCGGATCGGCGGAGACAATCGATGCCGCGCAGCCATCGGCGAAAATCAGGAAGGAGAGAATTTCGTCCAGACTTGCTGTTTCTTTAAGATGCAGGCTGCAAAGTTCCAAATTCAGCGTGAGCACACGCGCTTTCGGTTCTGACCGCACGATGTGCCGTGCCAGTTTCAGTCCGTTGATCGCCGCATAGCAGCCCATGAAACCCACCATGGTGCGCTCCATGGAGCCTGGAAGCCCACAGCGGCTCATGATTTCCAGATCCAGGCCCGGCGCCGAAAAGCCCGTGCAGCAGGTGATGACGATATGGGTCAGGCGGTCACGTTCCGGGCCGATCTCCAGCCGGTCGATGGCCGCTTGCGCCAGCAGCGGGGCCTGCGCCTCGAACGCCTTCATGCGCGCGCCGGTGCTGGGGAAATTTCCGCGGCGGTAGAAATCCGTCGCGGCAATGCCGCCTTTGTCGAGCACGCCGTCCGGAGAGATATAGGAGTAGCGGTGCTCGATGTCCGCGCGGTCCAGCATGCGGTCGAACAGAGTTTGCCGGCGCGGATCGCTATCAAGCAGCGAACGCGCAAACGCGATGAACGCCTTGTGTACGTCGTAAGGCGGCACCGCCGTCGCGATTTTGTTGATATGCGCCAGGGTCAAAGGCGAACTCCGCCGATGGGCTCACAGCAGACACAAAACCGAATGAACCGCATCAGAACGTCGATACGGATCACGCTGCGCCAGCCGGTTTCGCGGCAAGCTGCTCCTCAACCAAGCGCATCAGGTCCTGAAACGTCACATCGCCAACCTGGCTGGCCAGTGGCGGAAGCTGGATACGGAACTTGTCCTCGACGTCGAAGGCAATTTCCACCACGTCGAGGCTGTCGAGACCGGCTTCGGCAAGCTTCGCGCTGTTGTCGATCTCTATGCCGGGATTGAGCTTTCGTCCGACGATCGCGCGCAGTTCGTTTTCAATGTCCATTGCTTCAGCAGACCACACAAAGAACCCTGCATCAATCGCGGGTTCAAGCGGGATAGCGCCTGGCGATCAGCACGCAATTCAGGCCGCCAAACGCAAAAGAGGATGAAACCAGCGCGTCGGCAGCAAACGCTTCCGGTTCGAGCACAAGCGGCAGGTCGCATTCCGGGTCCCGCCCCAAAAAACCGAGCACCGGCGGCGCCTTCTCCGCAACTAGCGCCTGAACGCCAAGAATAAGTTCCATCGCGCCGCCGGCTCCCAGCATATGACCGTGGGCCGATTTCGTCGCGATGACGCGATTAGCGGCAAGGCTGTCCGGATAGGCGAGCCGCAGGGCCGCGCTTTCGGCCCGATCGTTCAGCCGCGTGCCGGTTCCATGGGCGCTGTAGAGAACCGGCACTGCTTCGCTTAATCCTGCATCGCGGTGCGCGGCTTTGATGGCGGCCGCGGCACGCTCGCTGTCGGGCTGGGTGATATGCCCCGCATCGGCGGTCGAGCCATATCCGGCAAGCTCCGCGTAAACGTGCGCGCCACGCGCGCGGGCATGCGCTTCGCTTTCCAGAACCAAAGTCGCTGCACCTTCGCCGATCACCATGCCCTTGCGATCGAGGGAAAATGGCCGGCAGGTGTCCGGCGCCATCGCTTGCAGCGCCTTCCAGCCTTGCAGCGAGCCGAAGGTGAGACTGGCATCGCTGCCGCCCGTGATGGCGACCGAAGCGCGTCCCGCCCGGATAAGGTGCATCGCCTCCCCGATGGCGTGAGCCGAAGAAGCGCAGGCGCTCGACACCGCGAGCGAATGGCCTTTGACGCCGAACAGGATGGAGATATGGGACACAGCCGCGCTTCCCATGTAACGCGGGATGGTCATGGGATGCACATTGGGCAGGCGCTCGTAGAACATCCGCGTGTAGCCCGCTTCAATGGAGGCGTGGCCGCCGCTCGCGCTGCCATAAACGATGGCGGCCTCGCTTAACGCGGCTTTGTCGTCCAGAAGACCGGCGGAGGTTAGTGCCTCGAGTGTCGCTGCCGCTCCAAAAGCGGAAAACGGATCGACACCCGAAAGCTGCTTCTCGCTAAACCGCGCCCGCAATGGAGCGAGCGCACCGGCTAAAACCGAAGCGCCGATGCCTTCGAAGACGAGGTCCTGCTGTCCTTCCGCATATCGTTTGATCGGACCGATGCCACCACGGCCGGAAATGGCTGCATCCCACGCAGAGGCCACATCATTCCCGAGTGCCGAAACACTGCCTATGCCGGTAATGACGACCTTGTTCACACGACGGCTTTCGCTCAACATTTCATCAGTGAGGCACGGGATTCAGGATGAAGACAAGCGCGTCCCGACGGATAAAGCTCAGCCGTGGCCCATCGAGGCGCGCAGGCGTGCCCTCACCTGCAGCGCATCCCGAACGATCTTGTTGTGGTCAAAGGCCAGGGTCAGACCGGCCCAATGTTCGACGAATTCCGCCGTTGCCGCATCGTCTCCGGCTTTTGGCGTGGCCTCATGCACGAAAACAAGATACGCGGCGCTGACACAGTGATGACGAGGGTCACGCTGTGGATCGGAATAGACCCCGATAAGTTCGGGCTCGCGCGCCTCAATCCCAGTCTCTTCCTTCAATTCCCGCAACGCTGCAGCTTCCATCGTTTCGCCGAGTTCGACGAACCCGCCGGGCAGCGCGTACTGGCCTTGAAACGGCGGGTTCTTGCGGCGAATCAGCAGCAGCCGTTCATGCGTATCGAAAACGACGCAGTCGGCCGCGACCCAAGGTTGTTCATGCATCGAACAGGCTACCCCAATGTGCGCCGCAGCGAATCTATGTCCAAAATCCACGTTACAGCTAACTTTCCTTGGTACCGGCGTTCCGCTGCAGGAACATCCACCAATCAAGCCTTTTTTCCCATTTCACGGCGTCGCTTTCCAGCGTGGCCGCGACATTAAGCATCGCGTCCATCTGGCCGGGCCCCGCCGAAGCTTTTTGGCGCGCTTCGGCGGCATCGATGAGCATATCTGCAACTTGTGAAACGACAGCTTCCTGGAGTGTCGCGTGTACGTTAGGCGTTTTCGGCATAGCGTAACGAACGCGCAAATTTCCGGCGAGTTCCCTTCGGAAACCGGGGACTTGGCTACCCTGGAATTACCCGGACAAACGTCTTAAATGTAGGGGCGATAAATAAGTCCCGGCGGGGGTGATCCGGGGGGCATGCGTCTTCGTAAAAGCTGTGTGCAAACGATCGCTCAACCCACGCCGCGCGCGCATTCCTTCGACCGTCATATCGGCGGCTTCTTGACCTGTGGCTGGCATATCCCACCGATGAGCGCTTCGCCTGAAAAAGCTACCGCGACCCCCAATGAGTGGTCGGTTTGCATCGTGGCGATCGCCACAAGCAGCGACCGGCAAGCCTTTGCGCGGCTCTTCCGCCACTTCGCGCCCCGCGTGAAAAGCTATCTTCTGCGCTTCCATATGGATGGCAGCGCCGCCGAAGAATTGGCCCAGGAAACGTTGCTGACGGTATGGCGCAAAGCATCCTATTTCGATCCGGCGCGCGCATCGGCTTCGACATGGATCTTCACCATCGCGCGCAATTTGCGCGTGGATTTCTTGCGCGGCAGCGCCCATCCCGAGGCGCTTGAGGACCATCCCGCTTTGGAAAGCGCCGATCCGCTTCCATCAGACGTCGTGCTTTCCTCGGAGCGTGAAGCGCGGACGCGCATCGCGTTAACAGGGCTTCCCCAAGATCAGGCGGAAGTCGTCCGGCTCTCGTTCTTTGAAGACAAACCCCATTCCGAGATTGCGCGGGAGTTGGGAATTCCCTTGGGCACGGTGAAATCGCGCCTGCGTTTAGCGTTTGGGCGGCTCAAAACCGCCTTAGAGGTGCTGACATGACGATCCGCAGCCATCCGTCCGAAGCGACTCTTCTCGCTTATGCCGCGGGAACGCTGCCCACCGGGGTATCGTTGGCCGTCTCCGTTCACTTACAGTTTTGCAGCCTGTGCCGCGCGCCTATTGCCGCGTGGGAAAGCGTCGGCGGCACGGTTTTGGAGGCCCTGCCGGAAGCTGAGATGGCGGAAGACGCCCTTGCCCAAACCTTGGCGCGAGTCAGCGAGGCACAGAGTTCGCCCACGCTGGGGAAAGCTGCAAAAGTTGAAATCGCCGGAATTGAATTGCCGCCAGCACTCGCCGCTGCCGGGGTGAAAGATCGCCGCCGGCTTGCGCCGGGAATCTGGCGCGCCATGATTCCGGCCGGCAGCGCAGGACCTGCGGAGACGTACCTGCTTCGGCTGGGCGCTAACCACAAAATTCCGCTGCACGGACACGAAGGCACGGAAACGATTTGCGTCATGAAAGGCAGCTTTTCGGATGTCACCGGCCGCTACAGCGCCGGCGATTTCCTGGAGCTCGACGAAACGGCCCTGCATCGGCCGATTGCCGGTCCCGAAGGCGAATGCATCTGCATCATATCCTCCGACGCCCCGCCGAAACTGCGCGGCCTTCTCGGCTTGCTGATGCGCGTGTTCGAAGACCGGCGGGAGTCGCGTTAACGAGGGCTGGTTCTCCGGCTTTTGTCGCGCGGCCATTAGAGCGCAATCCGACGAAGTGGACGCCGGTTCGTCGTTAAATTGCGCGCCAAACCAAAGAATCCAGAGCATGATCCGATTCATTTTTGATCGGATCATGCTCTAGATTCACCGCGCGTTCGCTACCCACAGGGCAATGTCTGCAATTGAGCGAAATAGCAGCGAGGAATCATCCTTCGCCGCGATTAAACCGTTGGACTGCCAGTATCGCTCAGCGTCGGCGTCAATTGCCCGAACAATCAGTGCCCGGCCGCCTATGATGTCAGCCCCCGCAACTGCGCGCATGAGAGCGTCTCTAAGCAACCCACTGCCGATTCCGCGGCCCGTATACTCCTTATCCACGGCGAACTGACCAAGCAGGATTGCGGGAATTGGATCGGGATGCCTCCCCGTTCGTACAGATCGTGAAAGAAACGGTGGCGGGACAGCCGTTGGGGCCAAACCGTAAAACCCGATCACACGCATTTCGTCACAGACCACCATGACCCGCGAGAAGCCTTTGGCCTGATTCGACAGTGCGTAATTTCTCAGCCAGTCGTTCAACGCAGGCTTACCGCAATCGAAGCGCGAACAATCATGTTCGGCGCCGAGAGGCGCGGGAGAGCCAATCATGCCCGGCGGCGGTCCGGCTTGCTTCCTTGCCATGGGAGCTGCCGCTTCAACCTTTCGGCAAGCTTGGGCGGGGTTGCAGCGGATGGCGCCTCGACTGCTGCCCGGAATTGCCGCCAACCATCTTCTGAAAGACGGACAACCGTCTCATTGAGGATGGCAAATTGGGCTTCGTTCAGTGCCGCACGCCGCATGAATTCTGTGCGGGACAATCCCGACAGCATTGCGCCACGGTCTATAATGCCCAGATCGCTCCGCTCGAGCCGCATGGAAACCGCCGTATCTCGCTTCGCTGGACGGGTCATCCTACACGCCACTTCCTGTATTGCAGAACGATGTACACTATAGGCTTGTCTGCGCTCGGCTTCAACCAAGCGGCGGACGCGCCTGGGTTAGGGCCTCAGGGCAGCGCGAAAACGTAGATCCCGCTGGAATTGCGCACCGGAGCCGGCATCACGTCTTTGGTCAGCGCGAGCACATTGGCGGTCAGCGACTGGCCTTCGCCGGTGAACACCATCACATACTGCTTGCCGTTCACCGCATAGGTGATGGTGCTGGTCACCACCATGCCGCCGACAATGCCTTCCCACAGCATCTTGCCGTCCTCGCCATCCAGCGCACGAAAGCGTCGATTCAGGTCGCTGGTGAAGACCAAGCCGCTGGCAGTGGCAAGCAGCGATCCATTGGTGCCGATCGCCTGCGAGTAGATCACCTTCATCTCGCCGGTCGAGACATTCACCTTGGCGATGTTCATATATTTGTTGCGGTCGATGCCGGGCCGGATAATGCCCTCGCGCGGCCCGTAACCTACCGGACTTTCGACGTTCGCGACCATCGACAAACACTGATCGTGGAATGGAACGTACAGCGAGTTGTTCTGCGGGTTGAACGCCGTCTGCATGATGGCGCGCGTGTTGTGATAGCAGCCGATGATGCGGTCGCCGTCTTTCCTGAACAGCTTGTCGGGATTGACCTGCGTCAGCCCCGTGTTCACATCGATCGAATTCATATTCAAATTCGGATCGTCAAAGGGAAAAGGCCGGCCCCACAGGAATTGACCGTTCGTCTGATCGATGGCGAACATGCCGCCGCCTTCGGCCGCGGTCAGAACGATATCGTGCTCGCTTCCGGACACGAGTTTGGGGCTGATCCATTTCACCGCTTTGGGATCGGGACTGACCTTGGTGTGAATCAGCAGACGCTCGTGATTGTGGTCCGCATCCCAATCGTCACCGGGCAATTCCTGATAATACCAATTCAGCTTGCCAGTCTGAACATCGAGCGCGACCGTGGAATTGCTGAACAAATCCACGGGCGCTTTCACCGGCACCGCGTCGGCGCCGCCGTGCCGCTGCAAGCGGGTATAAGGATTGGGGTTGGCGACGCTCCAATACAGCATTTTGCGCTTCGGATCGTAGGAACCAACCTGCCCCCACGGCCCTGCTGCGCGCTTATCCAAGGGCACGCCGCCCCATGTGTCGCCGCCCGGCTCGCCCGGCGCCGCGGTGGTGAAAAACTTCCAGACCAGTCTGCCAGTCTTGGCGTCGTTCGCCGCGATAAAGCAATTTTCGCGCTTGCCCTGATCGCAGGTGCGGTTGGAGATCACCTTCCCGTCGGCCACCAGCAAGCCGCCCGCCTGCTGCCCGCCATTATCGAGTTTGTTTTCCCAACGCTGCTTTCCGGTCTTGGCATCGATGCCGACGAGGAAACCGTCCGGCGCGGCGAAGTAGACCATGTCCTCGTAGATCGCGAGGCTCTTCTCGCGCGCTCGAGTCGGCACCGTGCCGGCTGGATATTGGCGCCTGTATTCCCAGAGAAGATCGCCATTGGTCGCGTCCACCGCCTGAATGGTGGCGCCTGGCGCGAACAGATACATCACGCCGCGATACACAAGAGGCGTGGATTCTTGTGTGCCCAGGGGAAGAGATCGCGCCCAGGCCATGCGGAGCTGCGAAACATTGGCCTTGGTGATTTGCTTCAGCGGACTGAATCGGTGCTCGTCATAGGTCCGGCTGACCATCAGCCAATCGGCAGGATCGGGATTGGCAAGCATCGCATCGGTCACGGGCACGAAAGCCTGCTCGGCTGCGCTTGACGCAAGCGCCGTGAGCCCCGCCGACGCTGCCAGCAAAACGGCAATAACGCGATGCGATGTGCGCTTCATGGTCGTTGTCCCCGCCCCGGTCTGTTTCCGCCGGGACGGTAGCGCGAAAGGCTTAGGACCGAAAGGTAGCGGTGGAAACTGCCGCTAAAGGACGAAATCGCCGGCCACCAGCGAAGCGACCGCGGCGACTTTGAACGCAAAGTCGGCCACGCCATTGCCGTCGATGTCGCCCGACACAATCACATCCGCACCGCTGACGTCATAGCGCACCTCGCCCGCGTGCGAACCGAATACCGCCGTGCCGATGAAGGCAAAAGCCTGATTGCCGATCAGTCCGGTGTTGGCGTCGATCGTGGAAAGGTCGATCTTATCGGCTTGCGCATGACTGCAATCGGCGATGAGGTCGAGCGTTGGCCCGGGAGCAAATTCCGTCTGGGCAGTGAAGATAAATCGATCCGCGCCGATACCACCCGTCATGGTGTCCGCGCCCGCGCCTCCGGTCAGGGAATCGTTGCCCGCCCCGCCCAGGAGCTGATCGTCTCCAAGCCCGCCCAGCAGCTTGTCGTTACCGAGGCCACCATCCAGCGTGTCGTTGCCGCTAAACCCGGTCAGCGTGTTTGCGAGATCGTTTCCGAGGCCAGCCGATCCCGTGGCGCTGGTGAAGGTGAGCGCCTCGACATTCCCCGCGAGGGTGTAATTTACAGCACTCGCCTTGACCGTGTCGGTGCCGGCGCCAACCGCTTCGGCGATCACATCGCTGGTGTCGTCGACGACGTAGGTATCGTTGCCAAGGCCACCGGCCATGCTATCCGCTCCGGCGCCGCCGTCCAGCGTATCGTTTCCGGCGTCGCCGTCGAGCGTGTCGCTTCCGTCATTGCCGAAGAGAGAGTTGTTCCCGCTGCTCCCGTGCAAGCTATCGCCGAAAAACGAACCGCTCAGATTTTCGATATTGCTCAGCACATCGCCCTGAGCATCGCCGCCCGTTCCGGCACCCGTCAGCAGACTAACTGTCACGCCGCCCGGCGATGCGCCATAGGTTGCCGTATCGGCGCCCGCACCGCCGTCCACGGAATCCGCACCGCCAAGTCCGGCGAGAACGTTACTTCCCGTGTTGCCAATGATGACGTTGGCGGCGGCATTTCCGGTGGCGCTGTTGGCGGCGCTGCCGGTCAGAGTCAGATTTTCGAAATCGGCGCCCAACGCAAAGCTCCCGGCGGACTGAACGGAATCGATCCCCTCGTCCGGATTTTCCGTTATGAGATCGCCAAGACTGTCCACAATGTAGCGATCGTTACCGGCTCCGCCCAACATGGTGTCGGCTCCGGTCCCGCCATTAATCGTATCGTTGCCGCCCAATGCCTCGATACTGTCATTGCCACCCGAGCCATTGATGCTGTCCTCTTCGCCGGTCGGCCGCAGCTGGCCTGCAACCGTGCGGGTAGCATCGACAATGTCCGCCGAGGCTCTGCCTGCGATGACGACCCCCGCAACATTGGCGACCGCAATCGAAAAACTTTGCGTGCGCATCAGAACACCGTCGGAAACTTGCACGGCAATCGCATGTGACGACGCCGTCTCGAAATCCAGCAATGCGCCATTGGCGACAGTGACAACGCCGCTGGCCGGATTGATGGCAAACCGTCCGCCGGCATTGTCGATAAGCGAATAGGTCAGACTTGCGCTATCGGCATCAGAAGCAAATGCCGTAATGCCAACCACCGCGCCGTTCGCCGCATTTTCCGCAACGCTATTAGCGGCGATATTGGTATCCACCAGCGCCGAGGGCGCATCGTTGGCTCCGTCGATAGCGACGGTCAACGTCACGCTCGAATCCGCACCGGAGGAGTCGCGCATCGTGTAGGTGAAGACATCGCTCAGTTGCCCGCCAACATTCAGGGCCTGAACCGCAGCTTTCGTGTTGTCGACCGTGTAGGTGAAACCGCCATCGGCGTTGAGCACGAGCGTGCCGTAGGTCCCGGCGATCCCGGCGCCAACACCGCCGGACAGTGGCCCGGACTGAAGGCCTGACGCGACGCCCTGGACTTCCTTCGTATCCCCGCTGTTGGGATCGGTATCATTGTCGAGCACATTGCCTGTGGGATCGCTGCCAAGCGTGCCATTGTTGATGCCTGCGGCCTCCACGGCGGAAGCGGCATCGGACACAGCCTGCGGCGGCGCATTCACGAGAGCGGACAAGAGTGCGACACCGCCGGCAAACTGAATGTTCTCGATGCCCACGAGCGTATCCGCGCCGTCAGGAGAATCCGTGCGCCCGTCGACGACGGTTATGGCGCCGCCAGATTTCGCCAGCGTGTAATCGCTGAAAAAGCCGCTATAGACCGCGGTATCGGCGCCCAGACCGCCTATGAGGCTGTCATTGCCCGCGCCGCCGTGCATCGTGTCGTCATCATCGCCGCCATCGAGCAGGTCGTTGCCGATCCCACCCTCCAGCGAATCGGCGCCGCTTCCACCCGATAGAGCATCATCGCCGGAAAGTCCGAAGATCGTATCCGCGCCGCCTTGGCCGTCGACGGTATCGTTATCCTTGGTCGCAATATGCTGCCCGATGGGAGCATCTTCGCCATCGATCACATCGGCTTCACCTGTTCCGGCGATGACCGCGCCGGGGCCGAGCAAAAGTCCATTGCCCGAAACGATGAGCTGATTGCCCGCACTGTCACCGATGGTCAGCGCGGATTGAATGGCCGCATCGTCAAGACCCGAGAGATCGGCCGTGTACGTCCCATTGGCGGCAATGCCGCCGATCTGAACCACATGCGTCCCGTCGGTGAACGAAGCCGTCGCCGTCGCATCGCTGTCGAGCCCGGTTACGCTGAACTGAACGGAGAATGCCTCAGTCCGGTTTATCAGGTCATCGTCCGTTGCATCGATGACAAAACCTGCCGGCGCGCCTCCGTCTGCCGTCAGATCGAGCGTTATGGAAAAGACCGATGAAAGAACGCCCCAATGTCCGGCGCCATCCGTCGCCGCAGCCGAAAAACTATGCGTTCCGGCGCCAAGAACGCCCGTCTGAAAAGTCCACAAGCCGGCGCCATCGGCACTGACCAATCCGAGCGACAGGCTTCCGTCGAATATGTTTATGAGACTCGCGGCGCCTGCGTTGCCGCTGAGCAGAAGATCGGAATCGCCGGTCAGTAAGTCGCCGGTAATTCCGCCATCCACGGAGAAAGACAGGATAGTAGCCGCCACGGCTGCATCTGCGCTTATCGCCAGGACGTCGGAAAAATAAAGCATTTCGACATTGAGGAGCGCGTCACTTCCGTCCGGAGCACCACCCCGCCCATCGATCAGCGAGAAGCTGGCCACGCCTGTTTTGACGATCCGATAATCGGACCACAGGCCCGAATAGATCGCCCTATCGTTTCCGTCGCCGCCGTCGAACGAGTCATTGCCCGCACTGCCGGCCAAGGTGTCGTCTGCCGCGCCGCCGTTAAGCGAATCCGCACCCGTCCCGCCATCCAACGAGTCGGCGCCGTCACCGGCATCAAGGCTGTCATTGCCGCCATTGCCGGCCAGCGAATCGCTGCCCGCGCCGCCGATAATGATATCGCCGAGGGACGTGCCAAGGACTTTTTCGATCCCGCTAAAAATATCCGTCCCACCGAAACCGTTGCCGCCCGATCCCGCGGCAAGATTTACTGCCGCGGATGCAGAACTGTAATCGAGCGTATCGATGCCGGCCCCGCCGGTGATGCTGTGATTGCCTGCGCCGCCCGTGAAGATGTCGTTCAGGTGCGTTCCAAGGACGACGCCATGGGTCGCATTCAGCGCGATAATGCCGGTGACGGCGTATTGCACCGCTTTATCGGCTTGGATCAGCCCATATCCAGTGGCGGAATCGAAGCCCGTGGCAAATCCGGCCGTCGCCGGATTGTCCATGTCGATGGCGGAGTCGGACAGAAGATTGCGAATATCGCCCGGCGAAAGCAGGCTGTTGGCTTGCAGCATGAGAGCGGCTACGGCCGCTGCATCGGGCGCCGCAGCCGAGGTACCGGAAAAATTCGGCCTTCCGTTGCCATCGCGGTCATTACCGAAAAACGTCGTGTCGCCGCCATCCGTCGCGACAAATTGCGGCCCCAGCCGGATATCCGGAGAAGCAAGCGCATTGCCGGCCGTGTCAAAATAAATGCGCGTCGAACCGTAAGACGAGAAACTCTCCAATACGGGGGGCGAGACGCCGTAAGCAGGCGTCTGCTTGTAATAAGCAGCGCCGACGGCAATCGCGCCGCTGGCCGCGGCATGTCCATAGATGGTGCCGCTGTTGGTGTTCAGGCTTGACGAGCCGAGCGTCACACCCGCGCCGTTATCGAGCACCATGACCTTGAAATCGCTCGGGGCAACACCGGAATACAGACCAACAGCCAGATTGTATGTGGTGGTCGCCCCTGTATTCGTGAACTGAACGATTTCGAGAGGATCGCCGCCGAGATTGTCCGCGATCGACTGATACAAAACGCTGCTGCCGGCGGCATTGTAGACAAACAAGTCCACGTCGCTTTGGCTGCCAACCGCGCCGCTGACGGAAGCCGCCGGCTGGTTCCATTGGAGAACGATGGTGACGGTTCGCCCGCCGGGAACCGTCATCGACAAAAATTGCGGTTTCGCGCCGGTTGTCAGCGTGGCAAGCGATTCACCGAACGAACCGGCTACCCCACTGTCAACGAAGGACGCTTCAAACGCCTTGTTGGCGTTGTTACCGGCCGCGGAGAAATAGGCGACGCCGCTTGCGGTGACCTGATCGATGGCTTGCGCAATGACGCCGTCCTGATAGGCGGTCTCGGCAAAATAAATCACATCGTCGACGATGATCTTCGCGCCGGAACTGGCGAGCGCCAGGATGTTGTTCGCGAAATTCGCCATGCCGGTATAAGCGGTGGCAAAGGATATGGCCGCGCCTGGCGCGATATCGTGCGCCATCTGCGCCATGGCGCGGCCTTCATCCGTGCCGCTGCCGGAGAGGTCCTGCAGAATGGTTGTCGTGAACGGCAGATCGCCGCTGGCGATATCCGCGTTCATCCCGTTCAGATGGTTGAAGCTGTCCGAGAGGATGCCGATTTTTACGCCACTGCCGTCGACGCCATAGGTTGAGCGGGCGGTGTCGGCCACCATTGCATGGTCGCCCTGGTTGTTGGCGAGGCCGGCAGAGGGCACATATCCCGACTGCCGGGCGAATGCCAAATCGCCGATTTGCACAAGCGCCTGAACCTGGCTGACCGGCAACAAGCCCGACGCCATCGATCCGAACGCACCGCCCGCGATCAAGCCAATTCCCTGCAACGCGGCGAGCAGCGCGGCGCCATCCTGGTCCTTGGCCGTCGCGTCGATCGTGACATAGCCGCCGCTGAAATCGGCGCCGCTGGAAAGTGCGCCCATCGTGGCCGCGAACGGTGTGAGCAGCGAGGCGCCGTCGAATTGATTCAGGTAGATCCCGGCAAGTTGGGAATCCAGCACCTGCAGGGAACCGTGCTTGATGGCCTCAAACGCGGCGGTAACGGCCTCTACATAGGCGGCAGCGGGGCTCGCATCGCCAAACACATCCAACCCGTTCTCTGTCTCATTCATTGAAAATCACCGCACGCGGCCCGCGCGTGGCGGCCAATCCGGTGAAGTCCGGCGACCGGCCGAAAGCCTCAGACGCCACCGGCCCAGCGGCAAACAGCAACGGCGTGCTCGATTGTATGGCGATCAAAACTTGAGGCTCCCCCTCGGAATCGTACTCAGTACCGTACACAACCCAGCAATTCCAGGTTAAGCCGGAAACCCAATCCAGCAACTTCCGTGATCGTGATTACGAATTTCCTACTTCCTCGGAGCCCGTTAAGGCGTTCCACACGGTCGCATCGGCCGTGTGCGATCCGCCCAGGCGCACGCACAAGCCCCCGGCCCCCTAGTTGCGCTTTGTTAATCCGTATCTTAGTAGACCGGCAATGCTGCTCCTCCTCATCGCTGGCACCGCTTTTTGCGCAACCTTCGCCGGTGGGCTGCTCGCCTTACGTCTTAAGGATAAGCTGCATCTGGTGCTCGGGTTCAGCGCCGGGGCGGTCATCGGCGTGGCGTTTTTCGACCTGCTGCCGGAGGCACTGGAAGTCGGCCAGCGCTACGATACGCCCTCGACCCTCCTCACCTGGGCCTGCGGCGGTTTCCTGTTCTACCTCATCCTGGACCGCGCCATTCTCTATTATGGGCAGGCGGCTCAGCATGAGGGGCATGAGGGTCACGCCCACTCGCGCAATGCCCATCACAGCGCGATCGGCGCGGCGAGTCTCTCGGCGCACAGCTTTCTGGACGGCATAGCGGTCGGGCTCGCCTACCAGACCTCGCCCACCATCGGCGCAATCGTCACTATCGGCGTGTTGACCCACGATTTCTCCGATGGGATCAACACCATGAATTTGGTGCTCAAGGGCGGTGGCAACCGGCGGCAGGCGTTACGCTGGCTGCTGATCGATGCGCTGGCGCCAGGCGCTGGGATCGTTTCGACCATGTTCTTCACGCTGCCCGAGCGATTTTTCGGAACGGCGCTCGCCGTCTTCTACGGCTTCTTTCTTTATATCGGCGCCAGCGACTTCATTCCGGAAAGCCACCACGCGCACCCCAAATTCCTGACCACCACGATGACGCTACTGGGCACCGCGTTGATCTACGCGGCTATGATGCTCGCAAGACAGTGAGAGCGGCTTATCGTACGTGACTAGCCGGGCTCTTTCCGCCAGCATGGGTATCCCGAAACGGATGCGCGTGAAGGCCTGACACAATGCAAAGCGATGAGGCCGTGTTCACGAAATGCGCCTGGCGTCTCGTGCCCTTCGTGGTGTTGCTGTTCACGGTGAATTTTCTCGACCGGGTGAATGTCGGGTTTGCCGCGCTCACCATGAACCGTGATTTAGGCTTTTCGCCATCGGTGTTCGGCTTTGGCGCGGGCATCTTCTTCGCAGGCTATTTTCTGTTTGAGGTGCCGAGCAATCTCATCCTGGCGCGGATCGGCGCGCGGCGCTGGCTGTGTTTCATCATGGCCGTGTGGGGCGTCGTTTCCGCAGCGTGCGCCTTTGTGCAGGATGCAAACAGCTTCTATACGCTGCGATTTCTCTTGGGCGCGGCGGAAGCCGGTTTTTTCCCTGGCGTTCTCTATTATCTGACGCTCTGGTTTCCCCGCACCTACCGCGCACGTTTCGCGGCGTCTCTGATCGCCGCCGGTCCCTTCGCGGCGATCGTGGGGGGACCGCTTTCCAGTGTGCTTCTGTCGATGGAAGGCCTGCATGGCTTGCACGGCTGGCAATGGCTGTTCCTGATCGAGGGCCTGCCCGCCTCGATACTTGCGTTTGGTGTGCTGGTGCTGTTGCCGGATGGCCCCGGCCATGCGCGCTGGCTGAATCCCGACGAGAAGGCGATTATCGCGCGCCATCTGACGAACGAAACGGCAGGCAAGGAGCACGCCTTCTGGCCCGCGCTCTTCAATCCGCGCGTCCTCGTTTTGGGCGTTGTGGCCTTGGGCATGCAATCGGGCCTGTTCGGTATCGGCCTCTGGCTGCCGCAGATCGTGCAATCCATGGGATTTTCGGCGGCAGCCACCGGCTTCGTCGTCGTACCACCGTATATTGCGAGCGCGGCGGCCATGATTTTCTGGGGACGGGCCAGCGACCGGGCGGGCGAACGTGTCCGTCATCTGGCACTGGCGGCCTTCCTCGGCGCGGCAGGGCTTTTTGCCGCCAGTGCAACGCAGGACACGCGGCTCGTTCTGCTGGCGCTAACCGTTGGGATGATCGGCGTTCATGCGACCTTCGGGCCGTTTTGGGGGATACCCACGTCGTTCCTGTCCGACCGCGCGGCGGCTGGCGGCGTGGCGCTGATCAATTCGATCGGCAGCCTCGGCGGCTTTCTGGCGCCGACCTATATCGGCCTCATCAAGCAATACACCGGCGGCTACAGTGCCAGCATGGCGCTGCTTGGTGCGGAGCTCGTAGCCTCCGGCGTGATCGTACTGGCGCTGGGACGTGTGCTGCCGCGTACCCAGTCAGGCATTGCGGGACCCGCTTGATGGACAGAGGCCCGCACAATAGTTTCGCCCCGTGACCAACATTTCTGAACGGATTCATCTGGAAGCCGGTGTCCTGATCGTAGGCGCGGGCGCGGCGGGCATGTCCGCCGCGATCGCGGCGCATGATGCCGGCGCCGATGTGCTGTTGGCCGACCGCAGCCTTATCGGTCGCGGCGGCGCCACCGTAATGGCGCAGATGACCGTCGCCGCAGCCGTCGGGGAAGAAGTACCCGACGATTGGCGCTTTCATTACCAAGACACGCTGAAGGCCGGACGCGGCCTTTGCGATGCGGACCTCGCGGCACTGCTGTGCGAACAAGCCCCAGCCGCCATTCGCCGCCTGGACGATTGGCATACCGGCTGGGCACGCCATGCAGACGGCCGCATGCGCCAGACCGGGGCCCCCGGCCATGACCGGCCGCGCTGCGTCTATGTCGATTTTCTCAGCACAGGCCCAGCGCTTTCGCGCACCCTTCGCACGCAAGTGCAACGCCGCGACGCTATCCGGCGCATTGGTGATCTGTGCATCGTCGATCTTGTGGTCAGCGGCGGGCGCGTCACCGGCGCAGTAGGTTTTTCCCTCAGTAGCGGCCAGACCGTGACCATTGCGGCGCAGACCGTGATCATCGCGACCGGCGGCCTGACGCGGCTCTACGCCCGCAACAGCGCCTCGGCCAATATGGGCGGCGACGGCTACGCATTGGCGCTGCGGGCGGGCGCCGAACTGATCGACATGGAGTTCGTGCAGTTCTTCCCCATCGGCCATCTGGCGCCGCGGCTGATCGGCATGGACCCGATCATGTGGGACCCGTTTCGCTACAAACTCGGCGGACAATTGCTGAACGGTGAGGGGCGCGAATTCATCGGCGATTACCATGCTGTGGAAGATGGCCGCTACCGCGCGCCGCGCGACGTGGCGACCTACGCCATCCTGAAAGAAGTGGAAGCGGGCCGCGGCTCGCCGCATGGCGGCGTGTATTTGTCGTTCCGGCATGTGCCCGAACAGAAACTGCGCGAGGCCTTCGGCCCTGTCATCGACCGCCTCGCCGCCAACGGCATCGATTTGACGCAAACGACGGTCGAAGTCGCCCCGATTGCCCACTACCACATGGGCGGCATTCGCGTGACGCCCGCGATGGAGACAGGCGTGTCTCATCTGTTCGCGGCAGGAGAAGCCGTCGGCGGCGCCAACGGCGCGAACCGGCTTTCCGGCAATGCGATTCCCGAAGCCCTCGTTTTCGGAGAAATCGCCGGACTGCGCGCCGCCGAAACAGCCCGAAGCAGTGGGCACGCTTGGAACGATGCAGATGCGGCATCCGCCACGGCGCTGCTGTCGGACTCAGCACCCAGCGCCGGAAATGCGGCAGCCCTTGTGGCGCGGCTTCAGACCGTGATGTCCAAGCATGCCGGTCCGCTGCGTACCGGCACTGGGTTGCAGGCGGCACTGAAGGAATTGCAGGCGCTGAAAGACGCCGCTGGCAAAGCGCCACCGCCGTCCCAAAACGGCTTCGACATGGTCCGGCTGGATTGGTTTGACCTGCGCCACATGCTGCTGGTCGCCGAAACCGTGGTGCAAAGCGCCCTCGCCCGCGAAGAGAGTCGCGGCGCCCACCAACGCGAAGATTTTCCCGCAACCGTTGACGCCTGGACCGCCAATCAAGCGGTCACCCTGAAATCCGGCGCGCTTGTGCTCGCGCGAAGGAGCGTCGCCGAATGACGCCGACGGCTACCCTGCTCATCCGCCGCGGCATCACGGGCGAAGAACCATCCTGGTCGCGGTTTGAGGTTACCTACGAACCCGGCCAATCGGTTCTGGACGGCTTACGCCGCGTTCGCATCGAGCAGGATCCGACCCTCGCTTTTCGCTATTCCTGTATCAACGCCAATGCCTGCAAGGAGTGCATGATGCGCGTTGACGGCAAAGTCGTTTACGCCTGCACGGCACGTCTGGAGCCACGCGAGATGCAGCTTGAACCATTGGGCAACAAGCCGCTGATCCGCGATCTGGTAACGGAAATAGCGCCACCGGACGAACGAATCTCAAACACCGCCTCTCGTGTGAAGGGCTGAAGCAATGACGGTTATCGAAGATTTCGCGAGTTGGGGATCGGGCTTCGGCAAACAGCCTGTCGCGGCGGACGTTCTGCATAGCGCCAAACGCTCGGTCATCGACTGGTACGCCGCCCTGCTGCCGGGTGCGGTGGTTGCTCCCGCGACGATGCTGGAAAAGGCGCTGGCGGACGAAATGGACGCTGGTCCCTGCACGCTCGCGTTCGGCCGCAAAGCCACGGCGCGCGCCGCCGCTCTTATCAACGGCACAGCGGCGCATACCGTGGAGGTCGACGACATCTTCCGCGAAGCCATCTACCATCCCGGCGCTCCGACGATTGCCGCGGCGCTTGCGGCGGCACAGGCCACGGGCGCGAGCGGCGCCGCATTCCTCAACGGCGTCATCGCGGGCTATGAGATTTCAACCCGAATCGGCGAAGCGATGGGGCGCGCGCATTACCGCTTCTGGCACAACACCGGCACCATTGGCACGTTCGGTGCGGCGTCGGCGGCGGCAAGAATTTACGAACTCGACAGCGAACGCTTTGCACACGCGCTGGCGATAGCGGCTACGTTCGCCGCCGGATTGCAGCAGGCGTTCCGCAGCGACTCGCTGGCCAAACCGCTGCACGCGGGCAAGGCGGCGGAAAACGGCTTGCTGGCTGCCGTGGCCGCGCGCGAAGGGGTAACCGGCACGCTGGATATGCTCGAAGGCGAAGCCGGCATGGGGCGCGCCATGAGCACATCGCCAGATTGGCAAAGCGGCGTAGCGACGCTGGGAAGCCATTTCAACATTACCCATATGACGGTCAAAAATCACGCCTGTTGCGGCCACACTTTCGCACCCATCGACGGCGCCCAGGAAGCACTGCGCCGGTTGAACGTGAAGGCGGCGGAGATCGCGCGCGTGCGGGTCGAGACCTATCGAACCGCGCTCGATGTTGCCGGCAATCCCAATCCGCAAACCGCGTCCGAAGCACGGTTCAGTCTGGCCTATGTCATCGCCACGGCGCTCGTGCATGGCAGCGTGCGGCTGGCAGCCTTCGAGCCCATGCGGTTGAGCGATCCGGCCACCCGCGCTCTGATGGGCCGCATCGAATTTGCCGTGGACGACAAGATCGATGCCGATTTTCCCCGGCGCCGCGCCGCGCGCGTGACCATTGAAACAACGGACGCCCGCAGCGAAACCGTCCTGCAGCCCGACCGCAAAGGCGACCCGGAACTGCCTCTCACCGACGCCGAACTGGAAGAAAAGTATCGGGAACTGGCAATTCCCGTGGTCGGCCAAACCAAGGCGGCCGCTTTGTTGCAGCACCTTTGGGCGCTGGAAACGCTGCCCTCTTTAGCCCTGCTGTAAGATTTTGCGCTGACCGGACTCTCCCGGTAGTTTCCTGCCAACCGTTTCCGGGGGGACTATGGATTTCGAACTGACGCCCGATCAGACCGCCTTTGCCGATTCCGTGCGGCGCTTTGCCCGTGGAAAATTGGCCGATGGCGCCCTTAGCCGCGCGCACGATCCCCACTATCCCTGGGAAACGGCGAAGCTGCTGGCCGAACAGGGCCTGCTGGGTATCACCATTCCCGAAAGCGACGGAGGCGTCGGCGGCTCGCTGATGGACGCCGTTATCGCCATTCAGGAACTTGCGCTCGTCTGCCCCAAAAGCGCGGACATCGTGCAGGCGGGAAATTTCGGCCCGATCCGGACATTTGCCGAATATGCGACCGCCCAACAGAAGGCGCGGTTTCTTCCCGACCTGCTGAACGCGCGTAAGCTCATCAGCCTGGGCATGACGGAACCCGACGCCGGCTCGGCGGTAACCGATCTCACGACATCGGCGAAAAAGGATGGCGATTTCTTCGTCATCAACGGCGGCAAGATTTTCAGCACGCACAGCACCGAAGCCGGCGTGTTCCTTGTCTACCTGCGTTATGGACCGGGTTTGAACGGTATCGGCTCGGTTCTGGTGGAGCGCGATACGCCGGGCTTCACCATCGGCAAGCCCTCGCGCTTCATGAGCGACGAACAGTGGTCACCGCTTTATTTCGAGAATTGCCGCATACCCGCCGCGAACGTCTTGCTCGGCGAGGGCGGCTTCAAGAAGCAAATCTCGGGCTTCAATGTCGAACGCATCGGCAATGCCGCACGCTCGCTGGGCCTCGGACGCCACGCCTTCAACGTCGCGCGCGACCACTGCCTTGTGCGAAAGCAGTTCGGGCGAGACTTGTGCGAATTCCAGGGCCTGCAATGGAAGTTCGCCGAGATGGCCGTCAAACTCGACGCCGCGCAACTTCTTCTCTATCGCGCGATTGCCAACGCCAAAGACGGCATACCGTCGGCATACGACACCGCCGTCGCCAAGCTGGCCTGCAATCAGGCGGGCTTCGACGTGGCGAACGAAGCCATGCAGGTCATGGGCGGCATGGGCTACAGCAAGGAAACGCTGGTGGAATATTGCGTGCGGCGCACGCGCGGCTGGATGATCGCCGGGGGCTCGATTGAAATGCTGAAGAATCGCATCGCCGAGTCCGTTTTCGACCGGCGCTTCGATCAAAGGAAAATCTGACGTGAACACAGTATTGTCCGGCGCTAGCTTGCGACAGAAATTGCTGTCGCCGCGCAGCGTCGCGTTGATCGGTGCTTCCGACGACAAAAGCAAAACCGCCGCCCGGCCGTTGCGGTTTCTGCGGCAAGCCGGTTACGCCGGCGCGATTTATCCGATCAATCCGCGGCGCGACACGGTGTCGGGCGAGCGCGCGTGGCGTTCGCTTGAGGCACTGCCGGAAATACCGGACCACGCCTATGTCCTGTCGCCGACCGAGACGGTGATTGAGGCTGTCGCGGAATGCGCCCGCGTCGGTATTCCCGTCGTCACGATTCTGGCCAGCGGATTTGGCGAGGCCGGCGCGGAAGGTGCGCAACGCGAAAAAGAACTCCGCCGCATCTGCGCCGAAACCTGCCTGCGCATTGTCGGCCCGTCAAGTCTCGGCGTGGTCAATCTGCACGACCGCTTGCTGTTGACGGCCAATGCCGCGTTCGCCGAACCCGAGGTGCCCGCAGGCAATATCTTCGTCGCTTCCCACAGCGGCAGCATGATCGGCGC
>Ga0114969_10001271_pt1 | contig 21474 bp, 18 predicted proteins | sample M_130807_MF_Meta_FD_87316 | JGI IMG/M metagenome (GOLD analysis project Ga0114969, IMG submission 87316) | Freshwater microbial communities from Lake Montjoie, Canada to study carbon cycling - M_130807_MF_MetaG | ecosystem: Environmental > Aquatic > Freshwater > Lake | place: Lake Montjoie...
ATGCAACCACAAATACAACCTCAAATGAAACCAAAAAAACAACAAGAACAAAAACCAAATCCACCAATATAAATAGAAAGAAATCCTTTAGATGAAAAAAAAAAAAAAAAATATAAAAAAATGGAATTATTAGCAAAATTATTTGATATAGAAAAAGCTGGAAGAACATTAACTAAAAAATATAATATTAATTCTGATTTAGAAGAGATGGAAATGGAAATATTATATCAATCTGATTTAGAAAATAGAAAATATAGTGTTAATTTATCAAAAAGTTTTTTATTAAATGCTATTACAGCAATTGAATTTTTAAATACAAGATTTGATCCTTTTGGTGTTCAATTAAAAGGATGGTCAGAACAAATGAAAACTAATTCAGAAAATTATGATGATGTATTTGGAGAATTATATGAAAAATATAAAGGTCCTGGAACTAAAATGGAACCAGAAATTAAATTAATATTAATGATTGGTGCGAGTGGTGCATCATTTCATGCAACAAATGCATTAACAAAAAATATAGGATTAGAAAGTATAGCTAAAAATAATCCGAATATTATGTCTAAAATACAAAGTACATTATCAAGTACTATAGAAAAAAATATAGGTGCTAAAGGAGAAGAAGAAAAGCAATTAACACCAGAACAAATACAACAAAATATGTACAAAAAAATGTTAGAAGAAAAACAAAAAATGCAAAATATACAAAATATGCAAAATATGCAAAATATGCAAAATATGCAAAATATGCAAAATATGAATATGAATAATATGAATATGAATAATATGAATAATATGAATAATATGAATAAAAAACCAAATTTAAATAATATATTAAATAAATTAAAATCAAATACACCACATAATATAAAAACAAAATATGATGATTTAACATCAGAAAGAATTCATGTTTCAGATACAATAGATAGTGATACAAATATTACTGATATTGATATTAATTCAAATATTAAAAAAATAAAAAAAAATAGATTAAAAATAAAATAAAGAAATAATAATATAATAATATATAATTATGAATGAAGAAAATAAAAAAAAAAGAGGTAGAAAACCAAAATTAATTAATATAATAACATCTAATATTATTAATAATGAAGAAAATACTAACATTATTAAAAAAAAAAGAGGTAGAAAACCAACTGGAAAAATTATTGAATTAAATAAAACAATAATTAATAATAATGACTATCCAAATTGTATTATTGCACATTTACCAATTAGTAATAAAGATATTTTAAAAATAACTAAACAAAAAAATAAAATAATTGCTGAAAATAAAAATTCAAGTATAGAAGAGATAAATCTAAATATTAATTGTGATAATAAAACAACAATAATAAATACAAATAATTGTAATAGTAATGATTTAAATAAATTATATTGTAATAATTGTGAAATATTAGATAAAAAAAATATTAATTTAACTGATAAAATAAAAGAATTAGAAGAACAAATAAATCAAGAAAGACATATTAATCCAATTATAAATATAAAAGAATCTCATATATGTGATGTAAAAATACATAATATTAATAATAATAAAATAGAATGGATGACAACAACAAATACAAGTTGTTGGTGGTGCTGTCATCAATTTGATACTATTCCAATAGGATTACCTGAAAAATATATAAATGATACATTTCATTTATATGGTTGTTTTTGTTCTTTTAATTGTGCACAAGCATATAATTTAAATACAAATGATAATAAAGTATGGGAAATATATTCATTATTAAACTTTTTTAAAAAAAAGATATGTGATTTAAATAATATTCAATATAAAAATTATGATTATATATGTTCATCGCCACCTAGACAATCTTTAAATATTTTTGGAGGACCATTATCAATTGATGATTTTAGAAATTCTTTGAACTCTCTAACAAAAAATTATAATTATATTTTACCACCTATGATACCTTTGATTGGTATATTAGAAATTATACCAAATGAAATAACTCCAACAAATATCAAAATCAAAAATATAAACAATAATTTAAAACTTAAAAGATCAAAACCTTTACATTCTTTTAATAGTAATTTATTACAATTAATGAAAAAAACATAAATATTACTTTTTATTATTTTTGAAATAATAAATTGCCATCATAATAGCATCACAACAATCATCTTGCTTAGGAAATTTTTCAATCATTTTAATATAATCTTGATTATATTTTAATATTTCTTTACAATGTTGAATTGATAATTTTTTTGTAGTTTTATATTTATTTGATGAATTTTCTATCTCATCATTAATTTCATCTTCTTTATCTTCTATTTTTAATTTATTTGAAGGAGAAATAAAATGTATTTTATTTATAGTTTTATTATCAACCATTCCACGAATAATAAACCAAGTATAAAGTGTATCTGAAATTGCTTTCATACGTGGATTTTTAAAAGCAGGTTGGTTTTCAATACATACTTCATCTACATTTAATAACTCTAAAATATTATCTAATTTATTTACTAAATTAAGTTTTAAATCCATAACTGGTGTATTTTTAACTTTTGCAGAATTAAATTTTTTTAATTCTATATCAGAATCCCATTTTTTCATTAGTTTTTTTTTATGAGTTGTGCAATAAAATTTATTATTTAAATTAAACTTTGCATTTTTTTGACATATATTACATATATTATCTTTGTTATCTTTATCACAATCTTTAATAGATTGTTTTGTATTTTCCCATTTAGAAGATAAAACATTATGATATGTTTTGTGAGATTTACAAAAAAACATTTTTTCTCCTAAATAAGAACATGTAGTTTTTATAACATTACAACTACAATCACACCATGAACATTTATTATCTTCTATAATATTTATAACATCTAAATTATGAATTATATATGGATTTTCTGATATATCTGTATTCTCAATAATACAATATGCTAAATTTTTAATTCCAATATCCCAAGATACTATTTTCATTTATAATATTATTATAAACATATTATGTTTATATTAATTATTTTTAATATAAATTAATTTATATATTTATATATATTTAATGTCAAAAACGCTTGTTATAATTTTGAGTGAAACAAGAGCAAGTGAATTAACTTTTGATATTTTTAAAAAAAATGTTTTAGATGAGTTAAATGCTGATTTATGTTTATGTATAGGTGTAAAACCAGATTATGATTATAATAATCCATTTTATAAATTAGCAAAATATAAATTTACTTACAATGAACCTGAAGATTTTGGAGACGCTTTTAATTATGCTTACAATATGATTCAAAATAAAAAAAAATACGAATGTTTAAATAATGTTAATGGATTATATGGTAAAATACAAATTCCAGAACAATCTACTGAAAATATTACTTATTATGGAACCATTGATGAAAATATAAAAAAAATTAATGATTTTTATTTTAATGACGATGAAATAGTAATTTATACAAAAAAATTTTCAGATGATTTATGGAAAAATTCAGTTTATGGAATTAAATCATCTGATTTACATAATAATATAAGTAATGAAAATTTAATGCAAAATGTTATTACATTTAAAAAACCTTTATATTGGCGTGAATTTTTAAAAATAAAAGACCAGTTTTAGGAGGAATTAAAGATGATTATGATCAACATCCTGGTTCTGCTGGTATATTAATATTTTTTAGATGGTTTTTATTAAAAAATATAATTGATAATAATTTAATTAACGAATATGATAGATTTATTATTACAAGAAGTGATTATATTTTTTCTTTACCTCATCCAAAAGTAGAATTAATGAATGAAAAATATATATGGATTCCTAATAGCGAACATTATGGTGGTTATACTGATAGACATGTTGTTTTATCAAAAAATAATATTGAGTCATATTTGAATATATTTAATAATATGGTTATAAGGTCAAATGAATATTATATGAATATGAAAAATAATATTTTTTGGAATTTAGAAAAATTAATAAAATTTCATTTAGAATTAAATGATGTATTACATCTTGTTAAAGAATTTCCTTATATAATGTATTCAGTGAGAAATACTGATGGTGTTACTCGTTGGTCAGTAGGTAATTATTTTAATAAATTAGGTTATTTTATAAAATATCAAACTGAATATGCTAAATCTACTTATTATGAATTTGAATTTGAATACTCTGGATTGTCAATTGATGAGTTTTATAAAAAATATATTAATCGTGCATTGATAAATTGATAATATTACACTATTTCTGTATCTAACTTTGGATAAAGTAATTTTAAAACTTCTAGCCAAGGATAAAGGTGGCTTTGAAGATAATTTTATGATAAAAATCATAAAATTCCCACCCTTGAGAGTTTTTATATATATGTTCGAAATTAATAGGATGAGATGATTTTTTTCATCTCTCTCTAAAATCATAAAAGTTAAGGTTTTTGACGGATTATCGGAATCAGTCGGAGTACAGGAACTCGTGAAATTTTCTTCCCAACCAGAATAATTTTTGCGGTTCTTGCACGGACAGGTTATGTCGCAAGGGCATGTCCGTGTGTGTTCGCGAGTGTGTTTGCTTTTTTAAGAAACGTCAGTTCTTGTTTGTGTCTCGCGTAATATAGCTAGACTTTCCAAATATAATATTAAACATATTATGTTTATATTAATTATTTAATAATATTTAAATATATTAATATATTAATATATATTTAATGTCAAAAACGCTTGTTATAATTTTAAGTGAAACAAGGGCAAGTGAATTAACTTTTGATATTTTTAAAAAAAATGTAATAGATGAGTTAAATGCTGATTTATGTTTATGTATTGGTGTAAAACCAGATTATGATTATAATAATCCATTTTATAAATTAGCAAAATATAAATTTATTTATAATGAACCAAATGATTATGGTGATGCTTTTGATTATGCTTATAATATAATTCAAAATAAACCAAAATATGAATATCTTAATAATATAAATGCATTATATGGTAAAATACAAATTCCACATAAATCAACAACAAATATTACTTATTATGGAAATATAGATGAAAATATAAATAAAATTAATGATTTTGATAACGATGCAATAGTAATTCATACAAAAAATTTTGATGATATTCTATGGAAAAATTCAATTTATGGAATTAAATCATCAAATTTACAAAATCTTATAAGTCAGAAAAATGTAATTACATATATAAAACCTTTACATTGGCGAGAATTTTTAAAAATAAAAGATCAGTTTTTAGGAGGAATTAAAGATAATTATAATCAACATTCTGGATCTGGTGGTATATTAATATTTTTTAGATGGTTTTTACTAAAAAATATGATTGATAATAATTTAATAAACAAATATGATAGATTTATTATTACAAGAAGCGATTTCATTTTCAGATTACCTCATCCAAAAGTAGAATTTATGGATCAACAATGTATATGGATTCCTAATTTGGAACATTATGGTGGTTATACTGATAGGCATGTTGTTTTGTCAAAAAATAATATAGAGTTATATTTAAATATATTTAATAATATTGTTCTAAGATCAAATGAATATTTTATAAAAATGAGAAATTACAATGATTGGAATTTAGAAAAATTAATAAAATTTCATTTAGAACAAAATAATGTATTACATCTTGTTAAAGAATATCCATATATAATGTATTCAGTAAGAAATATAAATGGATCTACTACTTGGTCAGAAGGTAATTATTCAAAAAAATTAGGTTATTTTATAAAATATCAAAGTGAGTATGATAAATCTAATTGTTATAAAAAAAAATTTGAAAAATCAGGATTGTCAATTAATGAGTTTTATAAAAATTATTTTGATGAAGTATAAAATAATTTTTATAAAATCTTATTATAATAATATTAGTTTAGTATTCAACTATTGTATTAATTATTATATTCAATATAATGTTTTCTACAAACTGATTTATAAATTTTATCATCACCGACTAATATTTTTTTTTGTTTATTTGTAGAAGAATCTCTTAAAGTAAATATACCTTTATTTTCACTACAATAATTACATTTAGAATTTAATATATCTACTTTATCTGCAATAGATATTAATTTTGAAATATTATAAAATGGTTTTCTATTTGAATCACCATTTAATCCTGTAATATATATATTTTTTTTATCTTTTTCTAAAGCTATCTCAATAAATTTATTAATATCTGGAAAAAATTGTCTTTCGTCAATAAAAATATATTTACTATTAATATATTTTTGATTATTAAATATATTTAATAATTTATCTAAGCTTATACAATCCATTTTTTTTTGATCATGTGTAATAATAGTTGTTAAATTTGAATTATATCTTTGATCGGTAATATGTTTAATTATTAAAAATGATTCGTCTTTTTTTATATTATTAATAATATTTAATAATTTAGTACTTTTTCCAGCAAACATAGGTCCTAATATTAAATGTAAATATCCTTCATTATTATTGATCATGTGTAATCTATATATTTATATTATATATATACATAATATATATTTATCAATTTTTACTATTAATTCCAAAAAAAAATTGATAAATTAATATATTTAAAGAGTTGTTCATCTTTAAATATATTAAATGGATCTTTTAATAGAAGACCAAAAACAAATTAATAAAGCACTACATCTTTCTACTATAAGTGCAACATGTAAATTAAAAACAACTATAAAAATAGAAGAAATTTACAATAATGCAATTGTATCATATAATAATTTTTTATAAATAAATTATAAAAATAATTGTAAAACAATTGATGAAAAATATAAAAAAAAAGAAAAGAAAAAAAAAACAAAAAAAATAGTTAAAAAAGTTAATAATTTTTTTAATCAAATTACTTTGTTAATGGCAATTGATGAAAATAAAAAAATAAATACTAAATTATTTACAAATGGTTCAGTACAAATGACAGGTAGTAAAAGTATTTCAGATAATTTAATAATATTAAATAAATTAATTGAATGTTTAAAAAAAACATATATTGTTGATGGTGAAGAAAAAAAATTAGTTGAAGACTCTGAGCTATTAGAAATATCTGATTTCAAAATATCAATGATAAATACTAATTTTGGTATTGGAAAAGAAATAAATAGAGAAGAATTATTAAAAATAATTAAAAAATATGATTTGCCTTATGTTAAAGCAAAACTAAAACCAGATATTCATGCAGCTATAAATATTGAATTATTAGTACAAGATTATATAGTTACAATATTAGTATTTAAAACAGGAAATATTATTATAACAGGTGGAAAAAATAGTACTCATATAAATACTGCATATGAGTATATAATTAAATTAATTGAAGAAAATAAATCTAAAATAATAAAAAATTATATTGATGAAAATGTTGAAAACCTTGATATAAAATTAGATTGATTTATGAACCATATTATTAATAATTTGATTTGTTTTTAATGAATCTTGTAATGATACATCTAATCTATCATTATAATATGGATTATTTTTTAATGATAATAAAATTGTATTTACTCTATCGTCTATATTAATATTACGTAATCGAGGTGTCGGAATATAATCAATATTTGGTTTATCTTTTAATAATAAATTAATGTTCTTTGCGTCTGGTGATTGGAAATTTCCAACTGGCGTAGGATCTCTATTTTTTGTTATTTCTTCTTTAACTCTATTTAATTGAGCATTTAAATAATTATCTTTTATTACATTACCATTCATAGATGCATTCGGATTATTTAAATAATCTACTACTTTTGTAATATCTTTAAATGTTTTTTGTATATCATATGTTTCTGCTTGATAACCTCCGTACATTGGATTATGTGCATGATTATCATAATTATAGCTAATTGTTTCTTCTTTATTAGTAGTTTTTGCTATATCATTAGGATCATATGCATAAGTACCATTATTATTATGTACTATAGATAAATAATCATTATAATCTAATAATTGTTTTAATGTAATTTCTGGTGTTTCGTATGTATTTACAAATGATCCATCAATTGATTGTAAATTACCATTATTTTCATATAATGTTGTTTGTTTATTTGTAGTTTTTGCAAAATCATTTAAATAAGAAGTAGTAGCTATAACTGTACCACATGGTGCAGTTATAATTTCTTTACTAGTTAATTCTCTTAAAGTATTTCTTAATTTTTCAATATCTGTTATTTTAATATTTTTAAAAGTTGATATATTTTCATTATTAAAATGTGGTAATTGCATTGTAGCTTTAGCTATATCTTGTAATTTAGCTGTAGTTTTTTTATTTGTATATTGAATATTAGTATTATTAATATTATCTAATATTTGTTTTATTTTTGTTATTGCTTCATTTGATAAATTTGAAATATTTTTTTTGTTAAGTGTAATATTACTATATTTATTTAATACATCTATATTTATATTTTCTTTATTAGTAGTTTTTGCTTTATCAAGTAATGGCATTACATTGTTTTTATTAGTTTGTATATTATTATATTCTGATATAGGTAATGTTTCTTTAATTGTCATTTTAGGTTTATCAGATAACATTGTTTGCATTTTATTAGCTGCTACAATAATATTACTATAATCAATATTATTTAAAGTTTGTCTTATAGTTGGTTTTGTAATATTATTAGGATCATAACTTTGATTTTTACTAGCTGTTGCAACAATATTATTATAATCAATATTATTTAAAGTTTGTCTTATTGTTTGTTTAGTTATGTCATTAGGATTATAACTTTGTGTTTTATTTATAGAAGTATTCATATTATTATGTTCAATATTATTTAAAGATTGTCTTATTGTTGGTTTAGTAATGTCATTAGGATTATAACTTTGTGTTTTATTTGTAGAAGTGTTCATATTATTATGTTCAATATTATTTAAAAATTGTCTTATTGTTGGTTTTGTAATGTCATTGGGATCATAACTTTGTGTTTTATTTGTTGAAGTGTTTATATTATTATGTTCAATATTATTTAAAAATTGTCTTATTGTTGGTTTTGTAATATCATTTGGATCATAACTTTGTGTTTTATTTGTTGAAGTGTTTATATTATTATGTTCAATATTATTTAAAAATTGTCTTATTGTTGGTTTAGTAATGTTATTTGGATCATAACTTTGAGATTTATTAATTCCCATATTCATATTATTATGTTCTACATTATTTAAAGTTTGTCTTATTGTTGGTTTAGTAATGTTATTTGGATCATAACTTTGAGATTTATTAATTCCTGTATTAATATTATTATGTTCGATATTATTTAAAGTTTGTCTTATTGTTGGTTTTGAACAATTATTAAGATTATAACTTTGAACTTTATTTTGATTATTAACATTATTATAAGCTATTTGATAATCATTTCTTTCTAATTCTGGTAATTTAATACTATCTTTATTACTATTAAATAATTGTACTAATCCTGATATATTTGTATTATCTGCTTCAACATATTTATTTTTTGATGATTCTTTAGATATACCTTTGGTTTTAATATCAAATTTATGATTTACTTGATCTTTAGGAGCTCCACACATTTCTTTAGATAAAACAGATCTATTACTTAAAATTAAGTTATAGTTTTCTCTGATAGCAGCTGATGAAATTTGTGATTTGGGTATTAAATCTTTTTCACTTAATTCTTTAAATTTATCAGGATATCTTTTAACTAATGGTGTAATTACTTCACGTTTATTAAAAGTTTTTCCTTGAATAGGTTCTACTGTATATGATAATTTTGGTTGATCAGCTCGTCTTAATTCATCAGTTAATTTAGGTAATACGCGTGTTGTATCATGATATCCAGTATATTTACCTTTAGCATTAGGACCTACAGTTTCGGGTTCAAAAGGTCTTTCATTTCTTCTTTCTAATCTTATAGAATCTGTATATCTGTCTTCAATTTGATCAATTATAACACCCATACCATTAACAAAAGACATATCTTTAGCAGGTTGAAAAAAAGGTTCTATTTCTGATTTACTAAAAAAATTACGTGATGAACCGCTATAAATATCTAATTTTAAAGGTGTTTTTTGTTCATTATAATCATTAAATTGTTCAAAATCTCTTTTTTTAGTATTCATAGAAAAACATTCTTTAATATTATTTTCAATAGTATTATCAAAAGGTGTAAAATTATTATTAGATTCATTAAAAGTGATTAAATCATTTTTTTTAATAACTTGTAATTTAAATTGATCTTCATATTTATCATTATTTTGAATATTCTCTGTACCCATTCCATTTTCTCCAGAATACCCCCATGAAGAAGGAGGTATAATATTAGTTATTACAGGATTATTTGCATCTAATCTTCTTTTTCCAAAAAAATTATTAATAACTTCTTGATTTTGTTGAATATTATTTGAATGATATTTTGAATCAAAACCAGTTATTTCCATACTATTAATTATAATTAATATATTTATTTTTAAATAAATAAATATATATATTATATATAAATAAATGACTGATATTTATGAATATAAAGCTAATAAATATAAATTAAAATATTTAAAATTAAAAAGAACATATTTTGCTGAAGGTGGTACAGTCTCCAAATGAGACTCTAGTGTTAGCCAACAGGCTAACAGTACAGGTCCTCCCTCTCCTCCTCCTCGTACATATGGTACTCGTACATATGGTACAGATATAGGTACAGGTACAGGTACAAGTACAGGTACAAGTACAGGTACAGGTACAGGTTTAGCCCCAATACCTCCTCCTCGTACAGGTCTCCCTCCTCCTCTCGGTACAGATAGTACATATGGTACAGGTACAGGTTTAGCCCCTCCTCTTCCTCCTCGTATAAATCCTCCTCCTCTTCGTACAAATGATACTAATGGTACAAATGGTATAGATGATGACTTAAATTGTGTAGCTAATAGTCTTATTCAAGAAAATGATTTTAAAAAATTAGATATAGAACTAATTTATAGTAAACCAATTTATTATAACGAAATAGTTATTCCTTTTGATAAAAAAAAAAAAGATTATTATCAAAGAGAATATTACAGACATTATTATAATAATAAATATAATGCTGATACTGATATTAATAAAATAAAACATATTTGTCGCAAATATGAAGGATTATTATTAAAAAATAAAAAAACTAATTATGAAATAATAAAATATTATGATTCTCTAAATTATAATACACCTGAAATAATATTTATAGGAAAAATAAACTATATTTATAAAAACATTTCAAATTTTAAAATAATATTTAATAAAACATTTGGGCAATATAAAAAAATTGGACAATATATTACAAATTATAATATAATTACTAAATATTTTGATAATTGTTCTAAATTTTTAGAGGAAGAAAGTACCACATATAAATATATAATTCGTGAAAAAAGTGGAACTAATATATTTGAAAATATTAAACAAGGTTCTGATGAAGATAATATTGATGAATATAATATTAAAGTAATTTTATTAAGTTTAAAAACAGGTATTGATATTTTAATTACAGGATTATATAATGATAATTATATTCTTAATAATATTAATAAAAAAAATATGATTTTAAAAAAAGAATTTATTTTAGTAACTTATGAATATTTTATTGGACATAGATATCAAGGTGATGGGTATCCTGACTATTATTTAGATTATAAAGTATATTTTACTGATTATACAAAATTGACTAAATGTAATGATAATAATAGAAATAATGACATTAAAGCATTAGGTGAATTTATAGCCTGGTTATTTTCAAATTTTAAATTTGAAAAAATTGAAGCTATAGATAATATATTATTATTAGTAACAAAATTATACGAGGATACCCAATCAAATATAATAAATAATCCTGAAAAATTATCTTTAAGATTAGATGCTATAATAAAATTAATAAATATAGATATAAGAATAAAAAGTAAAAGATTTGAATATTTTACATATAATGATAACAATAATTTGAAAGAAATATCTTCAAGTTCGATAAAAATTGAAAAATTTTAGTTTGTTATTAATCTAATATATATTATTTATATAAATGACTGATATATATGAATATAAATCTAATAAAACTTATAAACATGCATTTTGATTATTTTGATTAGTTTTATTATTTTGGTTAGTTTTATTATTTTGATTATTTTGATTATTTTTTGCAGCATAACTATCTTTAGCCATTAGTCGTGTATTAACACCTCTTCTATTATCACCTTTTTGTAAAGAATTATCATATCCATCATAAAAATAACTTGTATGAGGAACAATAGGATAATCAAAACGTGTAATAGTTGCTTCTCTAATAAAAATTGGAGGGGAATCTAAACGGGTATTAATATCAGTAAATTCTTCATTATTACAAACTCCTTTAATTATTTTATCAGATATATTATTTAATACAACATTTCTTTCAGAAATAGTTCTTCCATCTATTTGCTGAGATAAAGGTAAGTCTAAATTTTTTAAATGTGATTCTAAATCAACTAAATTATGTATATTTTTATAATCTAAATTACTCATATAAGCAGCTCTTGAATTCATTGGTAAATTATTATTAATACAATAATTATTATGAATTTGTTCCTTATTAATATTATTAGCAATACCTCCTTCAGTCATTTTTTTTAGCATTGGATAATAACAATCATCATAGTTTTTTCTACTATAAATTCCTGACATCTATAATATAATATTACATATTATAGATATTATTTTTTAAAATAATTAAAATAATACATTCTGAAATTTTTTCATATTTGTTGGTGCTACTTCTCTATTACATAATTGAGGATTAATAATAATATTATTTTTACATTCATCAGAATTATTATTATTGAAACAACCTTTAAATTTTTTATCATTACAATAAGTAATATTTCTATTTAAACCTTTTAAATTATTATCAATTTCAGTAATTTTCATAAAATTTTCTGGTGTTTTTTCTAGTGTTGCTTCACTATTTAAATTACAAATAAAACATTTTTCATTTTTTTTATTTTCATTATCATCATTATGAACACACATTTTCATATTTGCTTTCATACTAGGACTTACATTATAACCTAAATAAAATGAATAATTATACGAAGGTTTATTCATTTTTAAATATTCATCGGGATAACAATCATCGTATTGTGGACGGGTAAATATACCAGACATATATAATATATAATATATAATATATAATATAAAATAAAATATAATATTTTATATATAATATTTTTTATTTAAATGTCGTGTATCTTCTGGTAAAGTATATGTTATTTCTTTATTATAATTATTCAATGTTAAATATATTCGATCATTATCTACATCTCTTAATGTATTTGTAATTAATCTTGACGATTCACCAAATTTTATTAAACTATAGTTTTCTAAATTATCATATCCTGTACTTACACTATAAGGATTATTAATATATTGTCCAGTATTAAATTGTTGTTTTTTTTTATCACATGAGTACTCAATATTATTAAAAATAAATTGTTCACATTTTGGTCTTGTTAGTTCTGTTTCAACATTATAATTATATTCTATTGTATTTATAAATGGTTTAATTTCATCACTTATATATTTTATTTTTTTTTCAGTCATATATTAATAAATAAATATAAAAAAATGATTTAAAAAAATAAAAATATAATAATTTATCAATGGAATTAGATACACTATTGTTAGAAAGATTAAATATTGTTAATAATATTATACCAAAAATTGTTAAAGCCGATGTTATGTTTTCAATCCCTTTAATTATTGAATACTTGGAAACATTAAGTAGTAATGATAAAATAGATAAAGATTTTTCAAAAACAATTAAAAATTTTTATCTTATGGACTCTGGATGTATTTTACTTGATAACTATAAAGAAAAAAGATATTGGGATATTGGAAATAGTATTGGTTTAGGATTAAATAAATATTATATTGGATTTGATCCGTCTTTAAATTGTGTTAATTTATATAAAAAAAATATTAATGATTATAATTTAATTGACATTACAAAAGATGATAATGATGATAATAAAGATGATAATTATGAAGAAATTTCTAAAACAGCAGGATTATCAAGATTTGAAAATTTAAAAACTACAATTAATAATACTAATCGTACTCGTTTAATAAATGTTGATAAATCACAATTACCTTCAATTAAATTTTCACAAGATGGGAAAATTGAACTTGATTATTTAAATATTGAACCAGATCCAAATAAATCTGTTATTCTAAATATTATGTTAAGTCCTTATTTAATGAAAAAAGAAAATATTATTATATTAAAAGAAATTTCACAAAATTTATCTGATAAATCGTAAATCTCTATAAGAATCGCAATTTTCAGCTTCTTTTTTACATGATTTACTTGATGTTTTATATAATTCATTTAAAAAAGAATTAATATCATTTGGATAGTCTGTAACTGGTAATGTATGATATGAACGTTCTAAGAGTTTAATATTTATTGGTCTATTACTATCTTCATAAACATTAAATTTTAAATTCTTTAAAACTTTTAAAGAATCTAAATTTTTACAAGCTTTAATATTTAATTTACTTCCAACTACATAAGGATTTGCCATTGGATTATTTATTGTAGAATCTCTACATTCATTTACAATTACATCATTATTTGTTTTATTATTATTATTTATATTTTTATTTTTATTTTTATTTTTATAAAGTATAATAATATAAATAATAAAAAATATTAATATTATGACAATAGTAATATTATTAAATAATAAATAACTAATAATAATAAAATACAATAAACACCGTGTAATGGTATTATAAAAAGTAATTATAGTCATTTTATTATTTGGAATAATTTCTTTGTAATTATCAATTAAAATTTTTGGATTATTAATCCAAAAAATATCTTGATTCATAATAATATTATTAAATATTATTATTTATAATATTTAATAAAAATTATTCGTTACTTTCGTTACCAATATTTAAATTAGAATAAAAATTTTCCATTTCAGTAATTTGTTCATTAGTTAAAGGTAATTCGTTATTATTATTAGATGAACCATTCATCATATTTGAAATAATATCCATTGGATTAAAATCTTTTTTATTTGGATCAAAATTCATATTTTTTAACATATCCATATTTGAATCAAAATTCATATTTTTTAACATATCCATTGGATTAAAATCTTTTTTTTGTAACATTTCTATTGCATTAAAATCTTTATCATTCGGATCAAAATTTATATCTTTTAACATTTCTGAATTCTTCATATTTTTTACCATATCAGAATTCATCATATTTTTTATATCATCAGAATTCATCATATTTTTTAGATCATCTGAACTTTTTGCTTCTGTTACTAATTTATTCATAATACTATTCATATCAGGTATTTTTTGTACATTAATATTTTTAATAGTATTTGAAATATTTTTTGGGTTTGACATAATATTCATCATACTTGACATTAAATCATTCATATTAATTTTTCCATCATCGTACATCGTTTTATATTTTTCTCCAATATTTTTTGTCGAATTAAATAAATCATCAACACCGTCACTATTATTGATATTTGTTTTAATATCATCCATAATTTCATTAATAAAATTAGTATTTGCTGTTGATGGATCAATATCCATGTTTTTTGTAAATGAATGAAAAACATCATTAAATATTTTAAATTCTTTTTTTTCTTTTATTTTATCAAATATATCGCCTTCTTCTTCTTCTTCTTCTTCTTCTTCTTCTTCTTCTTCTTCTTTATCTTCAAAATTATTATCATCAATTGAAGACAATAAATTATTATTATCACCTTCACTTTCTAATTTTATCTTTTGTATTAATGCCGTTAATATTTCTTTATTAGGTTCTAATAGTGCATATTCATATAAAAGATAAACACTATGAATATAATTCCAAATTAATTCAGTTATTTCTTTATTATTTTTAAATTTATTTAATTCTTTAAAAAGAATTATATTATCTGATTCTTTTATTTTTTCAATTTTTTTATGAATTATATATTTTAATAAAATTATATTAATTCTCGTGTTATTATGAAATAATTTAAATTTTTCAAAAAAATTTTTTTTTAATGTGTCTTTATCAATAGTTTCTTTATTGTCCGGTTTTATATCAAGTTCAGATTCTTGATCTAATTTTAAATCAGGTTCAGATTCTTGATCTAATTTTAAATCAGGTTCTAGATTAGGTTCTAGATTAGGTTCTAGATTAGGTTCTAGATTAGGTTCTAGATTAGGTTCAGATTCTAGATCTAATTTTAAATCAGGTTCTAGATTAGGTTCTAAAACCTGATCTAATTCATATAATTTATCAAATAAATCAGATGTTTTATGTTTAATTATATCTAAAATTTCATCTGTAAAATTATATTCCATTATAAAAATAATATTTATTTTTTCTTTAAACTTATTTATTAAATATATTAAATATATTTAATATAATTTTTATATAATTAATATTATTATAATATATGTCACAGACAACAAATATAATTTTAAATAAAAATAAAAATATACTTGTTACAGATGCAATTATTCATACTAAAGGAAAATATATTATAGTAATATCAGGATTAGATAAAGAATTTGTTAATAAAATGTGTTTATTAATGGCAAGTATATTAAAATATACTTATTTATCTTTTATAGATAAAGATGTATTAAAAATAGATGATCAGGAACACTATAATGAAATATTAAAAAAAGTTGAATATTTATTAAATATTAAACCTCAAGGAATTATAATATCTACATCATCATTACCTGAAAAATATTCTATATTTGATGTAAAACTACATATTAATTTAGCAATAAATCAAACTTATTTTGAAAGTATAAAAAAAAAATATAATTATCCAAAAGAATTATTAATTGATTATAATAATATTTTAAAAAATAATAAAATTAATAAATATATTAATATTAAAATAGATTCTGATTTAAAACAAATAAAAAAACAAATTTTTAATACTATTATAACATCAATTGAAACACATTATTATGGAACTAATTATAATAAAATATTACAAAATAGAAATGATAATAAAACAAATACTAACAATTTAGATAAAAATAGTAAAAATAGTAATAGTACAAATAGTAATAGTACAAATAGTGATACTAATAGTGATACTAATAGTAATACTAATAGTGATACTAATAGTGATAGTAAAAATAGTGATAGTAAAAATAGTAATAGTACAAATAGTCATAGTACAAATAGTGATAGTACAAATAGTAAAAGTACTAATTGTAAACGTACTAATAGTAAAAGTACTAATAGTGATAGTGATAGTAATAGTGATAGTACAAATAGTAATAGTACAAATAGTAATAGTACAAATAGTAATAGTACAAATAGTAATAGTACAAATAGTAATAGTACAAATAGTAATAGTGAAGCAGAATTAGATTTAAATGAAGATTCAGATCATGATACAGATAATATTGAAGATGAAGATTCAGATTCAGATTCAGATTAAAAAAAATTGAATAATTAAAATATTTAAAATAATAATTATTATATATTATTATAAAGAAAAATGTCTAAATTAGATGCGAAAATTGTATTAAAAAAAAAACAGAATTGTGTTAATGGATTTAATAATAATTATGTATTATTTACAATTGAAGGTAAAGATATTAATTATATAACAATAAATACTTTAAGAAGAGTAATATTAACATTAGTACCTACTTTTGCATTTGATCCAGAAAATATAATTATTGAAAAAAACACAAGTGTATATAATAATGATTATATGAAATTAAGATTAAGTAGTATTCCATTAATTAATTCATCTTATGAATTAAATAAAATGATTATAAAAAATGATTCAAGTATTTTAAATAAAGTTTTAGAATTAGAAGAAGAAGCAAATATAGCTAATTATGAAAATAAAAATACATTAACAAAAGAAGAAGAAAATCAAAAAAAAGAAAATTTAAAAAAAATTTTAGATAATTTACAAATTATTATTGAAGCTAAAAATGATAAAAGTGATATTATATCAATAACAACAGAAACATCAGTAAAATTTATAATAAATAATAAACAAATTAAAAGTATATTTCCAAATCCAATTCTAATTTTAAAACTAAAACCAGAACAATCAAGATTACATATTAAAGGTGAAGAATTTAAAGCAACTTGTATTTCAAGTATAAATATACCATTAAAACATGCAAACTATTTATCATGTTTTTGTTCTTATGAAGAAAAAGATCCTAATAATTTTGAATTTAAAATTTGCTCTTTTAGACAAATTTCTGAAGAGATGATAATTAATTATGCTTGTCAAATAATTATTATGAAATTAGAAAAAATTAAAGATAAAATTATTAATGCTATTCAACAACATAATAATAAAGAAGCTTTAATAGAAGCTCAAATAATTATTGTAAATGAAAATCATACATTAGGTAATTTAATTACACGAGTAATCCAAGATCATTCAGATATTGAATTTTGTGGATATAATGTTGATCATTTATATGTTAATGAATTAACATTAAGATATAAAACAAATGGTAAAAGTATAATTGATATCGTAGATACATCTATTAATTATTTAATTAATCTTTATAAACATTTGATAAAACAAATTGAAAAAATAAGTTAATTAATTATTTTTTTAAATTTAAATTTAATTTTATATAATTTAAAAAAATATATTAAATTTGTTAACATAAATTTATTATTATTAATTAGATAATATTTTAATTTAGATAAATATTAACATATTTATTAATTTTTTCTAAATTTTCAAATGTTTTAAAAATTTCGGTGAAATGCTCACTAACAACTAATATTTTATGTTCTTTAATCATATTATAAATATCTTTTGGACAAGTATGATTTCGTAAATGATTCAAAATATCAATTTGACAAAATGATTTTTTAAAATATTTATATTGATAAAATTGAAGTTTTAATATCTGATTATTAAATGTTTTTAATTGATGATTAGAAAATAATTTATTAAAAACTTCTATATTTTTTTTTTCGTATATTTTATTTGTTACATTATAATCAGTAAAATATGTATAAATATTATACAGTTCATAAGATAAATTTTTAAATATAAAATGTAAAATACCTGTAATATCAAGATTTGATTGAATATTATTAGGATAATATTTTTGTAAATAATTATCTGGATTATATGATAAATTGTTTCTTTGAAAGATTTCAATACATCCTATTTTAATATTTGAATAGTTCGGTTTTTCTATTCTTATTGATGTATATTGATTAGAAGGTATTTTTATTAAAATATTTTTATTATTTTCTAAATTTTTTCTTTTAATTATTAAACCTTCTTTACAACAAATATTATTATTATCATTTATATGTAACCATTCTTTTGCTTCTAATAGATTATCAATTTTTTTAGGTTTTATTAAAAAATCTAATTGAAGAGTATCATATTCTTCAATTTGTGTTTCTTTATTACGTGTAATAATATGAACTAATTTTTTATAATTATCTCCATAAATATTAGAATAATCGACAATATATTTATTTTCATAATGTAATATAATAAAAAAATAACATTTATTTTTATCAAGATTTTTTACAAATTCATTTCTAACATTTTCTATATTAGGATAATACTGTTTTAATATTTCATCTAACATTTCTCCATGTGATTTATTATCACAAAAAAAATAAGAATTATTAATTGATGGACATTTAGTTGAAGAAAAATACCATTTATCATTATAATTAAATACATTTACCATAGATCCCTCATAACTTTCTTCAATAATATCATTTTCTTCTTCTATATATTCTTCTATTGTTGAATATAATACATTATCATGACTATAACTAACTATTTTAGGTGTATCGTATGTATCTATAATTATACTTCTACATTCATTATAGATTTCATTATCTTTTGTCATATTTTGATTATTATGTATCAATAATAAATGTTCATCTTCATTATATTTTTTTACAAATAAATTATATTTATGATTTTTTGAAAAAAATTCATATAAGTTATTATAATTTATTTTTTCTAAATTATTTAACAAAGAAAAAAAATTAAATTTTATATTCATTATATGATATAATATAATAATATATTATATTATATAATTCTTTATATAGTTTCATTTTAATAATATAATATATATTATATTATATATATGTTTATTAATCAAATAGATGAAATAATTAATAATGTAATAGATTCATTGTATAATACTAAAATTGAAATTGAAAAAAAAATACATGATTTAATAGATAAAAAGACACTAAAAAATATAAATAATTTATTTGATAATAGATATTATTCTTATATTTTAAATATTATAGAAAAATTAATATTATATTTTATAATATTATTATTTGGTATTGATAAAAAAGATTTTACAAAATATATTATAAATTTATCAAAAGAATTACCAAATAAATTAGATTCTGAAACAATCTCAAAAATAATTAAATTATATAATTTATATATTGATATAAAATTAAAAAAAAAAAATTTAATTGATATTGATTTATCATTAATAAATCTTAAAAATAAAGAAGGTGTTTTTAATTTAATAAAAATATTAATAGTTAAATATGTTTATGAAGAAGAATATAGACATAGTATATTAGAATTAATAGAACATAAAGAATTAGAAAATACTGAATTTAAATATATAGAAATTGTTGATACGAAAGAAGAAGAAATTGATTATAATAACTTAGAAATGTTATTTGATATAAACGAAAAAAAATACAGTGAAATATTTTATCAAATGATAATTGATTATGAAAATAATTTATTAGAAGAGAGTATATCTCTTGAACAAAAAATTAATTATCTTTTTAAAAAGAAGATATTAATACCAATTACAGATGAATTTATAAGATATAATAAATATAATGAAAAATTTGATAATGTAAATATTAAACTTGATAAAATAAGATCTGTTGTATCAAATATAAATATAGTAACAGATATATATTCAAAAAAAAATCCCGATTATGGAAAATATTTTTATCAATCACTTTTAAATAGAAAAGCTGTATTATATAATAATATTGAAGAAATAAATAGTATTAATAAACTTTTAAATATAGGTTTAACCGCAATGAGAAGTAATGAATATTTTCATGATTTATTAACATATAAACAGTATCCTTATATTAACTTTAATAATTTTAAAAACTATGGTTTTTCTTTTTTATCATTTGAATCAATTAATTCAATTAGATATAGTAATTTTGAATTTAAAAAAACAAATTTAAATAATTTATTAGAAACAAGAGTAATATCTTCAGATAGTAGAGTAAATATAATAGGTATTGCTTTACCAAAATATAGTATTTTTAATAATAGTACAATAATACAATGTACTAAAGTTAAAAATACATATAATTTAGATAATATACCAAAAAAATCATATAACTATGTCATTACAAAAATAAAACAAATGTTATTAAATAATGTTGATAATAAAATAATTATTTATTGGATATTTAATAAAAATAAAGATATTTTTACAACAGATACATACAATGATATTAATGAATTATC
>Ga0114969_10001272_pt1 | contig 21469 bp, 9 predicted proteins | sample M_130807_MF_Meta_FD_87316 | JGI IMG/M metagenome (GOLD analysis project Ga0114969, IMG submission 87316) | Freshwater microbial communities from Lake Montjoie, Canada to study carbon cycling - M_130807_MF_MetaG | ecosystem: Environmental > Aquatic > Freshwater > Lake | place: Lake Montjoie...
AACAACTTCACAACAAACTCAATTTGTTGAATTAAATAGAGCTTTATCTCAATTAGCTAGAAATACAAATTTAACCGCTCAACAACAAAACGCTTTAAGGCAGACAATTAGAACAAATGCAAATGCTTTAGAGGTATCTACAGGTTCAACTAGAATTGTTAGTGATGCTAATACAGCTTTGAATGTTTCTTTAAGACAAAACGCTCAAGCACAACAAGCAGCGGCTATGGCTGCTGCTGCTGGTGCTGCTGCTGCTGCTGCTGCTGCTGGTGCTGGTGCTGCTGGTGCTGCTGGTGGCGCAAATCCCCCCACACCATCATTTGCTCAAAGGCTTTTAGGAGCAAGGGGTGAAAGACTAGATAAATTTGCAGGTTCAAAATTAGGCGGTGTAGTCGGTATTTTAGGTGGTTCGATGATTGGGGGTCAAATAGAAAGTTTAATACAAGGAAATAGACAAAGATCTGAAATGGGTGAAGGTAGAAGATTTTTGGCTAGTGCTGGTAGTTCAGTTCTCACTGCTGGGACTACTGGCGCTGAAATTGGATCTGTAATTCCTGGAATAGGCCCTGCTGCTGGTGCATTAATTGGAGCTTTATTTGGTTTAGGAAAAGCTGCTTACGATTCAAAAACTACGCTTGAAGATTTAAGCGTTGCTGCTGAAAATTACAAGAATAAAACTTCAGAAACTATTTCAACTGCTGAAATGTTTATGAATAAATTGAAATCGTTAAATGATGTTAAAGATCCTTTTGAAAAAATAAAAATAAGCGACGAATTGCAAAGTTTATCTGAAAAACTTAGGCAAACGAATTTAGGTGATGTATTTAAATCTACTGGCGGTAGCGTTGAAGCAATGCAAAAAGCTATTATTGAATTTACAAAAAGAACAAATCAAACAAAAGCTATTCAAGAATTTGGTAAAACTGTTAAAGGAATTGACGATAAAACTAAATTTTCTTTTTTTGAGAGCGCTCCAGCTTATCAAGAAAAAATTAAAAAACAATACGGTTATACTATGGAAGGTGGTTTGGGACAATCCACAAGTTCGCAAAACATGTATATCTCGTCTGAAGGTGCAATTCAAAAAACTGAACAAAATTTTGAACGCGCTTTTCAACAATATCAAGGATTTTTTAGTATTTTATCCACCTTCAATCTTGATGAAAAACAAGCTCAAAATTTTGTTGACGAATTCGCAAAAGAAACTAATTCTTTTTTTAATGTCAATCCAGATACGATAAAAACAATAGCTAAAAAATATGGTATAGGCGAAGAAGCCGCTACAGAATTAGGAAATTTTGGAGAAAATGTTTTAGGTCGATCAGGAACTATAGGAACTTTTTTCGCAAAAAATTTACCAGAAATTACTAAAAGATATGTAAACAAACAAAATAAAGATTTCAAAACTGACATTCAAAAAGCAGAAGCTCAAACGTTTATTGCGGGGCCAATTATAAAAAACATACAAGACTCTATTTCTAATTATGTATTTAACGTCGCTTCTCAACTTCAAAAAATGGAGTTTGAATCAAGTAGATTTAAAATATTAGAAAACGCTGCTAATGATTATTTAGATTCCATATCAACTCCTTTAGAAAAAGCTTCAAGAGAAATATCTTCTAGAAATAGAGAAACTCAAACTAAAACAGAAGCGTCTAGAATGAAATTCACCTCTGATTTTGAACAAAATATTGGTTCAAAATTACCTAAAACATTAGGTGGATCTGATGCTGATACGCTTGGAAAACTTGGAACATTAATTGAAAGTTTTAAAACTTCATCTCCAGAACAACAATTAAGCCAAATAAATGAATTAATTAAAAATACAAATTCTGTAGAAGCTACAAGCGCAGCGGGATATAAAAATGTCGATCCCAAGGAGATAGAATCATTAAACGCTGAATTAAAAAAAGAACGAGAGTCTTTGATGTTGTTAATACAAGGCAAAAAAGAAAATCTTTCTTTAAGCGCTCTTGAGAACGATGTTGCTAAAAGAAAAGCAGAAAGTACAGAAAGATTATTAATCTTACAAAATAAATTAATAGAAAGCGATACAAAACGAGCAATTTCTATTGCTGGTCAAAAAGCAAAAATTGATATAAGAGAGAATGATTTACAAAATACTAGAAAAACTCCTGGTTTTGGGTTTGGAATGTCAGAAGGTCAAGTTGCTAGACAAACAATAGGTCAAAATAGACAGTTAATGCAAGATAGACAGGATGTAACTAGAAAAAATTTATTAGGAAATGCACAGTCTCAGTTGAAAAACACTTTTGTTCCTGTATTAGATTCAATTGAAAGAGCTTATGAAAAAATTCAACAAGCCGCTGTTTCAGACCAGCCAGATTTATATAAAAAATTTAATATTGATAAGATCGATATTTCAAAAATATACGATTTAAAAAATTTAATAGATCAAATCAGTGATAAATCTTCTTTAGAAGAGTTGAAAACTAGTCTTCAAGACACTCTTAAGACGGTTAATAGTCAGGCCACTCCAACTTTATTTAAATCTATAAACGATGAGATAAAAAACATATCTGAAACATTAATTGATTTAAATAAAGAATCTAAAATTTTCGAATCAAATTCTCAGGCTGATATTAAAATTGCTGACGTAAACGATAGAATAAATAATGCGTATATATTTCGCCTTAACACTTTGCTACAAATTGAAAAAGCTCAAAGAGGGGTTTTAAATACAATTGAAATTGAAGAGCAAAGGTTAGACGCTGCAAAATCTAGACCAGCAAATTTTTTTGGATTAGGAGTTACAGGAAAAGCTGAAAAACAAATAGGCTTTGATGAACAAAGTTTAGCATTAAGACAGCGCCGTCAAAACGCACAAGCGACTCAAAACGTTCAACAACAGTTGAGTCAATTTGAAATTTATAGAAGTAAAGTACAAGCAGAAACTCCTTTGGAGCAAGATCAATACGGTCCTTTAAATCAATATCAAACATATGATAAAAAAGCTAGAACAGATATAGCAAATCTTGATACAAGCAAGGTAACTAATGTTGATCAAGCTAAAGCTTTTGTTGAGCAATTATCAAGAGTTAGAACTGAAAATAATTTACAAGGTGAAGCCGCTAAAACATTAGCTGATACTGAAAAAGAAATTAAAGGTATATTAAATTCTAATGTTGATGAATTAGACAAAATGCGTTCAATACAAGACATTTTAAACGGTAAAGTTAGACAAGAAGCTAAAGATAGACAGTCGATACGAATAGGATTTAAAGAAGGTTTTGATCAAATACAAGAAGAAGCTGATACTGGATTAAATAAATTAGCAAAAGAAACTCCTGTTTTATTTAGAGATGGAATGGTTAGTGCAATAAAAGCTACAATAAAAGAGGCTGATAACCTTCAAAGCGCATTGATGGGTATTGCTTCTAATTTTTTAGATACTATTAGTACTCAATTAATGAATACTGGAGTATCTAAAATAATAAGCGGATCTGGTTTAGGAAGTGTTTTCGGACAACAAACTGGAGGTTATATTCGCGCTCAATCAGGTATGTATATATCAGGCACTGGAACTGGCGATAAATATCCAGCTATGCTTGAGAATGGTGAATATGTATTAAATAGAAGAGCGGTAATGGCAATGGGTGGTCCTGCCGCTCTTGATACTTTGAATTTCTCTGCTGCGCCTCGTTTTGCTAGTGGTGGAGCATTTAATAAAGAATTTAATGACATTTCTAGCATGGAAAATAATATGACTCAAATGGGATTAGAAAATGATCCATATTATAATGAATTGAATGATGCTGCAAAACAAAAAGCCCAAGAAGATAGAGCGAAAAAACTAGCCGACAAACAACAAAAAGCAGCAATGATTGGTAGTTTAGTGGCTGCTGCTGCAACAATAGCTATTGGCGCAGGGATTTCTAATGTGGTTTCTAATATGAAAGCGACTAATGCACAAAAATTATCTGCAAAAGTTCAAGCAACAGGAGGAACTGGCATGACTAATTCAGAAATGGGAAAATTAGCTAGTTATCAAAAGTCAGGGTTATTGGGTAAAAATTTCGAATATATTGGTGGCGCTCCACAAACTGGATTTGGATCTGTATTTTCTGGACCCACAATTGGAAAAACTTGGTATCAAAAAGCTGGATCTTCCATATCCAAACCTTTTGGTAAAAGGCAAACTGGCGGCTTAATTGGTTCTCGTCTTTCTGATACGATTCCCGGTTATATGGAAGGCGGACTATACGACTCTCCAATGGTGAAAAGATACGGAACTGGTATGCAAAGCGGTGGTTCATCAATTAGTAGTGCTGGAAATAGCAACTCCACAATTAATAATAATACGAGCGCAAATAATTCATTTAACTTTAATACAAGCGTTCAAAGAGATGGATCTTTAAAGATGGGAAGTAATACGACAAGCTACGAACAACAAGATATCGAATTATCTAAGAATTTAAATAATAAGATATATGCTGCTGTTGGTGAAGTTATTCGTAAGGAAAAACAATTTGGTGGCTCATTAGCTGGAGCAAGAAATTCATAATATGAAAGGCGCGACATTAAATTACGAAAATTATTTTTTCTTAAATGATAGTACTATATCTGGCATAACATCAGTTAATGGGAATTATAATATTAATTACGCGCCAATCAAAACAATAGGCGTTGGATATAACAAACAAGTTATCGCTGAAGTACCAGTTGCAAGTTTTTCTATAAGTAAATATTTATTATATAACGATCCGTTTTTAAAATTTACTGGAGAAAATCCAGATAGAACAGCAAAATCTTTTCGCGGCAGTTTAAATTATTCAAATAAAAAATTTGGTTTTTTATCAGGTTATTTAAATTCATTTAATCTTTCTTGTTCTGTAGGAGAAGTGCCAACGACAACGTCAGATATTGTTGTTTATGGAGATGTGGGGCCAGATTATAATGCATCAGGAAATCGCAAACCTTCATCTATATCAGTTCCACAAGTAAAAGATATTGTATTAAGTTGTAGCGGATCTAGTACGAATAGAATTACAAATTTTAATTATACCATTAATTGCCCGAAAGAACCTATTTATACATTATATCAAAGCGGTTATACTCCATCAGCATGGTTGCCGCCCACATTAAATTATATACCATCTGAAGTTTTATTAAAATTACCTATTGAAATTGAAGCGTCTTTTACTTTAGAAGTTGATGATTACAGTTCAAAATCATTATATGATATATTGAATAATGATACAGATACTAATTTTTCAATATCAATAAATGGAACAATTTTTCAAGATGAAGTTTTAGAGATTGGCAGCACACCGACTAACAAACAAAATTTAAGAGTTAATGGAGGCGATGATTTGCTTTTGTATCAAAAAGCTTTAGGAATAAATATTTTTAACCAATCATTTAATAATGTTAAACTAATATCTCAAGAATTTAATTCAACTGCCGACGACATTTTAAGTGTAAATCTTAATTATAAAGGATATTTAAATAATTAATATGTCAATCCCTCTTTCATCTTTATCGGACAAACTAAATACAAATGTTTTGGGAGACGACATTTTTTTAATATCGAATGCCAATTCCTCACAAGACAATAAAATAACTAGAGATGAATTGTCTCAATCTTTTGATAGTTTTACGGCTCAAAACGTTAGCGGTTTTACGATTTTCGAATCTGCTGGAGCTTTTGGTCTTTCGGTAAGTGGAGCAAATGGTTTTGTGGGAATAAACGATAGAACTCCTAATGTTTCATTAAATATTGTTGACAACTCAGCTTCGACAAATGGTTTGGGTCAAATAAGAATCAGTGGCGGTAGCGCTAGAAAAGTTGGAATTTCTATTACAGATCCAAGTGTTTATTATCAATTCTCTAAAAAACCAAACGATACAAAATTATATTTAGAATCCTCCGTTAATGGTGGTTCTACTTTTACTAATTTAATGGCAGTTGATCAAAGTGGCAATTTTGCAATTCATGGTACTACTGGGAGTTTAACTAATAAGTTTTTAATTAGTGGCGAATTTGTTCAATTTCAAAATTCAGGAAATGCTTTGATTTTTGATCCATACAATACCGAAATCAAAACAAGCGCAACCGATGAAACTTTATTTTTAAATTATAATAATATAGCGGACATTAATATAGGAAAAAATGGAGTATTTGTTAAAAACAATATTTCAACACCGTATGTCGGTATTGGTCATTCATCTCCTGATGCTGTATTGCATGCGAGCGGAGTTGGTCAGGTGGCAAAACTTCAAAGTTCTTCAACAACTGTTTCTCAATGTTTTAAGCATTCGACAAGTGATGCGTTTATAGGATTAAATTCCAATAAGTTTTATTTTGGCCCTAGTAATGGATTGAGCAGTTATAATATTGTTTATAATATGGCTGGTGATGGAACTTTTGGATTAGGCACTCCTAATCCAGTATATAAATTGGATTTATTATCTACTGGTCCAACAGAATATACAGTAGCGCATTTTGAAACGACTGGAGCAAAAACATGTGAAGTTGTAATTGGTAGCAATAAAGCTCTAGGTGGGGCAGATACAGGTCCAAGAAATTCATTTTTAACATTTTCTAGATATGACGGTTCTACCGATGTAGATAAATGGTCTATAGGTAATATAAAAACAGATACGACTTTTGGTGGAAATGACGATTTTGTTTTTATAACAAATGGGTATTTTGGTGCATCTCCAGATGTTGTTGCAAAATTAAGTACGGCTGGAAATTTAGATATAGATGGAAGTTATACCACAGCTAGCAGTTATTGTAAAGGCCAATATATACAAGTTTATACAACTAGTTTGGCTGGAACAAGCCATATATATATAGATCCTTTTGGTACTAACGCTTCTTCTGCGTCCAATAATTCTAATATTGTTGGTAATGCTCCTTTTGGGATTGCTATGTATGCTGGTAGTCTACAAAGAATTAGACTTTCTGTTACATCAATCACGCCAATAGCTAATGTAATTTTTCAATTTTATGCAATAACTCCAGCAGCAACAGGAAGCTCCACAACAAATAATATTGGTGATACTACTGATACGGCAAATGTTAAATACACAACCACAATTGCATCCTTAATTGCAGGTACAACAACTTTAGTTATTCCTACATCTCATAGTTTTAGTGCTGGTCAATTACTTCAATTTAGATTATTCACGGCTGGTCCTGTTGCATTAAATGTTGTAGTTCAAATGACTAGCTCTTTTAGATATACTATTGTATAATGAGCAAATTCATAAAATATGAAAATTTAGATTTTAGAATAAATAATGATGTTTTTTATTCTAATTCTGTTTCTATCTCTTTGCAGTCTAATATTTCTCCTGTCTTATTGTCTGATGGGAGTTTACTGAGATATGCTCCAGATAATACTGTAATAGGATCTTTAAGTACAGAATTTTATTTAACAGGCTCGCTTCCTTCTTATTTAAACACAACTTCAACTAATGAAGATTCGGTAAACTGTAACTTTGCTGGAATTGAAATAACAAAATGTTATCTAAAATCTTTATCTTTTAAAGTTGCTAATTTTGAGCCTGTGTTGTTGTCTGCTGAATTTGATTGGTATGGAACAATAAACTCCACAAATAGCACAACAAACTTAAGCGCATTCTCTTCAAAAAGAAATTCTCAATGTAATAATGTATCTCATTCACATCATACTTTTTTAATGGATGTCGATAAGGTTTTTGGATTTGATGAAATTTTTTCGTTTGATTATTCGGAAAAAGTTAATTTGTTACCTTTTTTCGCTAACGGAGAAATTTCTCCATTTAGAGTGGCAAAAACAAATAAAACAAAATCTATGTCTGTAGATGGAAATTATTTCAAAAAAATAAATGTTGCTCAAATAGAAGGACAATCAGTTTATTGCGATCTCTTTCTAAAAAACTACAACAACACTTTATTAAATACTTTCAACGTTTCTGGAAAAATAGAATCACGTTCTTTAAATGTTTCTAATGATGGAATATTGCAAAGTACTTTGTCTATCACTCAACGTTTGACGTTACTAAGGAATAGCTTATGAGTAAGTTTATAAATACACAGTTTTCGGTTTCAGGTATAAAAGATTTTGATGTTAATAACGTATCGTATGAAAAATATGATTTAGTAGATTATCAATATTATACTGGTAATGGTGTAAATCCTGTCGATATATCTGGTTTATTCGCTTGGTTTAAGACTGATGATTTAAATGTTTTTGATTTTGATGCATCTGGTAGGATTTCTGTTTGGTATAATTCTGCTCCCGGTCATTCTGCTGAAAATCTTTATAATTATGATGGCGACGGATCTAAACCAGTTTATAATAATACTACAAATGCTGTTCAATGCATTGCTGATGTGAGTCAGGGCATATACAATCAATTATATCCACCAAATGGTTCTCCTAATTTTAGTGGTCTTATAACTGGAGATAGATGTTGGTTCGTTGTTTATAAATTTGATTCTTTAAGAGCAGGAAATTTACAAGCAGGAGGTTATTTTGCAAATTATTCAACAATTATTAACACGGACAATGCAAATACATCAACGATATCTACAGGTTTTTTTGGAGTTTATGGTAATAATATAAATGGTTCAGAAATCACAAATTTTAATTTGGAACCTGGGTCTCAACGTTTTGTTGTCGATTCTGATCCAAATCAACTTACCGCAGCAAGTATAAACACTGATTTTTCAGCGGCTAATTTGTTCAATAAAAATATAGTTTCTATTTTAAAAAATAATACAACAACAAATTTAAGAGTAAGAAATAATGGATTTCAAACTTTAAGCACGAATACTGCTGTTTTTTTTGCTACTGGATGTGCCAGTTTGAGAATTGGAACCGCTGGCAATAGTAAAATACTTAGTGCGGTTAATTATGGTGTTAATTATAATTATGATGCCAGTAATATATCTTATTATGAAATAATAGGTTATTCAAAAATGCCAACAGACGAAGAGGTTTTAAAGTTAGAAAAATATTTATTTGAAAAACATTTTAAAAACGATGACAACTTGTATATCGCAAGTGATGATTTCACTTCTGTGAGTTATGCTTACGCCCCAATCAATTTAACTGGGTCTTTGCATTTAACAAAAAATATTGATAATCTTTTTAATAAAACATATGGATGTTCAGCGAATTTTTCAACGAAAGCTATAAAAACTAACTATGGTGATGGTTATTTTTTAAATGTTATACCTAATGCTAATAATTTATCAACAAATTTTTCAATTAATTACGAGGGATTAACAGATAAACAAGCGCACGCATTAGCAGGTTATTTTCAAAGTTCTTTTGAAAACGAACCTTTAACTATGGCAGATTCTTATGAAAATGTTTCTATGGATTTGTTTTATCCTTATAGAAATGACGCTAAAATTTATTTTGAAAATTTAGATCACAAATCCATAGATTCAAACATTAATAATATAGTAATCAATTGTACAACAGCTTACGATTCTAATTTAAACTATAGAGGTTATTCAATCACTGATACATCAGCGATTAGACCTTTTATGCTTAATAATGTATATAATAAACACGATGTAATTTATTATAATAATCCTTCTGTTATTAATGGTGGATATTATTGGTATACTGGTGATGTATCAACATCTTTAAATTTAAGTCAAAGCCCAACTGGTATAAACAGTTTATTTACTAAAAGTTTTTATTTTAAACCAGATTTAGATTTTGCCATTCCATTGAAGCCTAGATTTTTAAAAAATGAATACGAAATGACTTCTGTGGTATATGAACAAGATGGAATAAATAAAAACATATTAGATCTATCTTTATCTTTTACTAATAGATCTGATAAAGAAGCTTTTGCTGTTTTAAAATTCTTAGATGATCGATGTGGTTTTAAATTATTTGAATTTACTTTACCAGAGCCTTACAATAAACAGTTGACTTTTTATTGTCCAGAATGGAGTCATACTTATAAATTTAAAGATAATCACGACATTAATGTAAAATTTTTAGAATTTAAAGGAAAATTAATTTCAGATGTTTATTTTAATACTATTATAAAACTATGAGCTATGTAAAAATAACTGGCACAAATATTGGTAATTGCTTAACTGGTTTTGGAATTCATTTTCCAATAACTGTTTTTAATAGTGGAAACGCTCAAGTGTCTTACTCTGTTGAAAACTCAAACGATACAAATTTTAGTGTTTCTAAAAGTTCTTTTGTTGTAAATCCAGATTCGTTTGATCTTTTTGATGTTTTTTATAGGCCAACTATAACTTCTTCTATAGGAGATGAAATTACAGATTTGACAATTCAATCTACATCGGTTGAAGATGGTAGCGTAGATCCTAGTGGAGATATAACTTTAAACATAACAGGAAAAAGAATTTTAAACATTACCGGAGGTAATCCAAGATCTTTTAGAGTAATTAGTAATTTTAATCCTCCAGCTTATAATTTTTATTGGAAGCCTCCAACAGGTATAACAGGAGATAATTTACACAATTATTTTATTACTGGATACACTTTAGAAATATCCACGAATTCTTCTTTTTCGTCGCCCGTAGCGTATAGTAAACAAATTGGAATAACAGAAAACACAAATCAAAACCCTAAGTTTTCTACGTATTATGGATTTGGAGATGATAATATAAAACACGTAGTAACAAAAGATGATTTTACAGCATTAGCAAGAGAAATAGATTATTATGCTAGAGTTCATACATATTCTAACAATAACAGTGGAGTTTCAATTTATGCTAGTGGAGTAGAATCTTTATCTGATCCGGTTTCAAGTGAAGTCTTTATTGGATATTCTGGAACTCCAATAAATATTAGAATAGAAAAACAAGCTCTTGATTTTTATATAACTCCCGACAATTCATTTTTTACATCTACATACGATTTATATAATAAAATAATAGAAGCTAATTTAGGAAGCGCTAATTTTACTGGTTATTCTGGTATAAACGTTTATTTGCCAGAAAATAGCATTTTTCAATCTATTGATACATCTAAAGGGGCAATTAATTTAGAAGGAGTTTTTCAAAATTTTAGTGGAGTCGGAGGAACATTTGTTAATTTTTATATCCCCAGCACAACTCAAATTTTAGGCGCAATGGGAAATGGAACAAATATAAATGAGCCATTTGGTAATAAAAATGGAACAGATTATCCACCAAATACAAATCAATATGTAATCGAATGGGCTATTCCTAAGCCTTCTTTTTTAGCGTTTGAAAATCAAGCAGGATACAATGATTCTTCAAATGGTGGTCCAGCAATTATTTTAAAAATTGAAAGCGAAATACAGGACGTTGGTAAAAGAAAAGATATAAAATATAATTTATATAGTCAATTGAGTAATCCTCAAAAAGTTAATATAAACAACAATCTTTCATCTGCAATAGCGTCTGGTGGTGGTGGAGGCAAAGCGGGGCTTATTTATACGTATAATACTCTTGCAGATAAACATACATTTCATGATCAATTAGTTGCAAACATTTCTCGTCCTTATTTTGTTGGAATAAACGGCTCGATGCCAAAAAATTTCTATTTAGATCCCACCAATAATAAAAAATTTTTGCGTTGGACGGTTGGTTTTTACAGCACAGCGGGAAATGCAATTCTTGGAGGTACTCAAGGAGTTGGTCAAATTGGTATGTACGTTGTATCTGTTAACCCTTCGGGATATGGTGAAATGGGTAGTGCAACTTTACTTATTGACTCTTATAAAGACTCAAAATTTATAAAATCAACAAATTATATAACTAATAGAGAAGAAAATAGATATGTCTTTTTAGATAATCATGGATATGCAGTAGTTACACCTTTTCCAGACTATGTTCTTTATTATCCTATTAATACAATTCGAACCAACAGATTGCCTGGAAAAATAGCGGAAACATATTCAGAATCCGATTTGAAATTTAATTTATATAATAATGTATTACCGTCTACTCCTGTATTTAGATTTAAAAATAGCGATATAACTAGTGGTACTTCATGGAGTAGCGTTTCTAGTTTTTCTTCTTACATTTTGAGTAGTACATCAGGTGGAACTTATAATGGTAATTATCAAAGCTTAGGTTACGAAACTATTAATTTAAAAAATAGTCAATTTTTAGAATTAAATTTTGGATCTGCAAATGTTAGTTGTGTTGATTTTGATTTGTTTTTTGTGTGTAGTTTTGATAATTTTGCATATACAGCGTTTGATTCTGTAAATGGTAAATTTTCTTATCTTTACGCGTCTTTATTTGATTGGTTTAATACAGCAAGTACCGAAAATATTACAAAAGATCAATTTGAGACCTTTGAAAATGATCCGTTAATTTATAATCGTTATCTTAAAGAGAATTTACTTTTCAATTATAAAAACGCATGTTTGCAAAATAAAAAAGACGTTGATGTTTCTATGGGTTCAAATGCAAAAAGCCAGCAAATATCTAAACAATTATATTCATTGTTATCGATAAGTAATGTGAATACGACTGTAATAACCACAACTACTAATCATAATTTATCAGTTAACGATACAATTGGATTTGTTGGAGACAATTTACCTGCGGTAATAAATCTTTATGACATATCTACTCCATATACAAAACAAATTTATTATGTAACAACTGTCCCATCAGCAAATACTTTTACAATTTCCAGTTCTATTGGAGGCACAGCTATAAATTTAACAGGTCTAAGTTTAAGCACAATTATTCACAAAGTTTCATCTCCGAGTTTATATCGGCCATTCGTTTTGCAAATAAGAAGAGTGCAAAATAAATATTTTTATTTTATAAATAGAAATCAAGTTAATTTTTCTACAGTAAGCGCGACGGAATTACCGTTATTGATTAATAATTTAAATCAAACAACATTAAAGTTAATAAATAGAAGCGCAACAATTGGTATCAATTATTTTGATATAACTTTTTATAATAGAGTATTAAGTGAACAAGAGTTAAATACAGCTTATTCTTTTTTTGTTAATGATTATTTTAGTTTATTTGCTGGTGAGAATGGTGTTAGTAATTTAAATTTAAAATCTTCTAGCTTATATAGTTATAGATTACCAAATATTTTTTCAGTGGCAGGAACAGTTTAATATGAATACGTTTTTTAAATTAGATAATTATGTAATTTTAGACCTGTTTGAAATACAGTTAGAATCATTTGAAGGCTATTTAAGATTTCATGGATCTAAAAATTTTTCCAAAAACATATCTTTTCAAAATCAAGAATATATATTCATCCCGTGTGAATTGTCAAATTTAGAATCATCTTCGGATGGAAGACAGCCAAAGCCAACATTAAAAATTGCTAACATAAATAATTACATGTCTTATGTTTTAAAGGATAGAGGCGACTTAATCGGTAAAAATTTCATTAGAAAAAAAATATTAGCAAGAGACTTGGATGTCTCTAATTTTTCAGATGGAATAAACCCTTTTGGGGTTTCTAACTTTAAGACATATATTTCATACGATCAATTCTTAATTAATTTAAAAAAATCAGAAAATAAAGAATTTATTGAATTAGAACTGGCTACAAAGATAGATATTCAAAATATCAATATTCCTTCTAGAAAAGTCACAAATGATACTTGTTCTTGGGGATATAGATGCTATGGATGTAATTATGGTAATACAGCGGATTATTCTGGACCTGTAACTACAAATACAACACAAGTTTCAAACACCGCAAATTTAATAGGAAAAATGGTTGGGATGGCAATTGCCGATGAAAATGATAAAGTATTTTTAGCTAACTATAAAACATCATTAAGTAATGAAAATTATGCATTATCTTCAATAAATTATTCTGGGAAATGGACTGATACATCTACTTATAATAAAGGGGATTCTGTTTATTTGGATTTCATACCAAATATCACAACAAATTTAAAAACTGAATCTATTTCGTCTTTTAATAATAAACCGAATTTATTTTATGTTTGTATAGAAGATAGCGTTTTCAATAAACGACCAGATTTAAATACTGATATTTGGAAACAAGATCAATGTTCAAAAACACTTAAAGGATGTTTATTGAGATTTGAAGATTATGTCTTAAAAAAAGGTGAAGATGGCAGATCTCTGCCATTTGGAGGATTTCCTTCTACTTTCTCACATGATAATAAACGATAAAATTCTTGATGAAATAAAAAATTATAGCGTAGCAAATTGTCACAAAGAAGTTTGCGGTTTCGTTGTTCTTGAAAAAGACGGTTTATTTTTTATTAAAACAGAAAATAAACATCCAGATGAGAGAAATTTTTTTCTAGTGTCTCCTAAAGACTATTTGAACATAAAAAACAACCATAAGATTTTATATTTTTTTCATAGTCATATTGATAATGCATTTTTTTCAGAATTAGACATTTTGCAACAAAAATATCATAATATGAATATGTTGTTATACAACGTAAAATCTGAAGAATTTAAAGAAATGAAGTGTAAATAATAATATGGTGAATATAAAATTAAATGGAATTTTTGAAAATTTTATAGATACGGAATGGAATTTGAATGTTTCATCAGTTTTAGAAGCTTTTGAAGCCATAGAAGCTAATTCAAATAAATTGATATCTACATTAGGAGTATTAAATGAGTATATAACTCATTTTATAATTTATGTTGATGGCGAAATCATGCCTCCAGAATATATTAATTCACCTATTTTACACAAAAAATCTAAAATAGAGATTGTTCCTCTTGTTTTAGGCGCTGGTACTGAAATATTAATTGGTTTAATATTGTTGGCTATTTCGACAGGAATTCAGATGTTAATAACAAAATTATTAACTCCGAAATCACCTATTGATATTAAAACTGTTTCTAGGTTGTTTTCTAGTTATGAAAACGTGTCTTTAAGAAATGTTGTTATTCCGATAGGTTATGGAAGATTAAAAATAGGATCTATTATAATAGCTAATAGTATTAGTTTTATTGTTAGAAATGAAGATCAAAATTCTGAAGTTGCAAGCATTTACAAAGCAATTCAAGAACAAAACTTTGAACGTAGAGACGCTCCTTAATTTTTATGAAAATTTCTGTTGATCCTGTAATAAGCACATTTATAAACAAAGCAGATCAGATAAATCAGACTTTAGAAACTGAATCTAAATACGACGCTATAGATCTTTTATGCGAAGGCCCAATTGAAGGTTTTGTTGATTCTAATGGAAACTCTGTAGATTACATAAACGTTAAAACCAAATCAAATGTTTTGGGCAAGGCTATATATTATAATGATATACCTCTTGTAGATAAAAAAACTAATCTTTATAATTTTTCTCAGTCTTCATTTGCGGTTTCTTTTGGAAATCAATTTAAAAATAATGTATTATTTTCTAGAGCTATCTACACATATAAAAGTAAAATTTATGATTTTTCAAATGGTTCGTATAAAGTAGCGGGCCTTAATGATGTAAAAGTTGATTCAACAGGTACGGTACTAAGCAACATTGCAACAATCTTTTTTGAGGACGACACAAAAGATACAAAATTTCAAAGTTATATAAAAGCTAAAGATTATGCGTTTACAGTCAGTCATGTTGTTCAAAATAAATATTCTGATTCTTTTGATATTAATATTAGTTTGGATCAATTGTTTTCGGTGAACAGCAAAGGCACATCAGCTACATCGGCGATTTTTATAATTAATGTTGAAAATAAGTCTAGTAATAAAAATTATTATTTATTTTGTAGTTGTAATTTAGTTGCTAAAGGTGGGGCAATAATGGTTCCTTTCAAAGTTGAGTTGGACAGTTCTGACAAACAAAATATAAATTTTCCAGAAATCGTAATAAATATCTATAGTTTATTACCTAAACCTCCTTCTGGTGGTGAAACTCAAATAGAAAGATCTATATCATTAGACTCAGTAGTAGAAAATATATCATATCCATTTTCTTTCCCTTATTCTGCTCTTGTTTACAATTCAGTGAGTTCAAGGCATTTTAATAATATTCCAGTTAGATCTTACGATTGCAAGCTTCTAAAAATTAAAGTTCCAGAAAATTATGATGGCGAAGTTAGAGAATATACTAACAATTGGTCGGGTAATTTTAATAAAAATTTAATATGGACTAATAATCCAGCTTGGGTATTTTATGATCTTTGTTCTAATAGTAGATATGGATTAGGAAAAGGTCAAATAAACGAAATAGATCTAAACAAATGGCAGTTTTTAACTTTATCAAAATTTTGCGATGAACTGGTTAAAACATATTCAAATAGCAAATACAATTCAGATGTATTTTATTTTGACAATTCGTTATCAGTACAAGATTTAAATTATAATTCAATTTCATTTACTGTATCATCGACAGAAACATTAGAAAAACTGCAAGAAAGATATCCTTTTGGTTCTATAGTGTATTTATATGATTTAAAAAATAAACTTGATGAAGACATAAAATATAATTATAAGAAAATCATTTGTTCTGTCTCTAAGCCAACTAGTACTACAGTCGTTTTAAAACTATGTAATGATTTTGGTCCAAAAAAAATATTAGAACAAGATTTAAAAGGTATATTGTTTACAGAATTAATTAAATATTTAAAATCGAATCCTACAGAAAACGTTGAAGATAAAATTAAAATTTTTATTCTTAAATTTTTTCTTGGTATTACTGGTTTGAATTTGAGTTTTAAATCTCAAGATGTGGATGTCAGTGTGTCGCACATGAGCAAGAAAATATTTGATACATCATTAAACGTAAATAAAGGCTCTTGCGTGGCGAAACATGTTGGTTATAACGAATACTTAGAACCGCGTTTCTCATGCAACGTTCTTATAAATAATGAAAATGAAGGTTTGAAAACATTGACTGATCTTGCTTCTATTTTTAGAGGAATTTTTTATTTTAAAAATGGCTTGCTTAATTTAACTTCAGATGTTAAGCAAAATCCTGTTTATATTTTTACTAATTCAAATGTAAAAGATGGTTTATTTACATACGCTTCTGGAGATTTGAATAATTCTTTTTCAATAGCTAAAGTTCCTTATTTAGATAAAAATGACAACTTTAAAGATAAAATTATTTATGTAGAAGACTCTGATTTAATTAGAAAGTTTGGAGTAGTTGAAAAAGAGATTTTAAGTTTTGGTATAACGAGTAAATCTGAAGCTCAAAGAATAGGTAAATGGTATCTTTCTACTGGTAAATTGGAGTCTGAAATAGTAGGTTTTTCAACTGGCATAGAAGCAACTCAATTGCAAATAGGAAATGTTGTAAGAATATCAGATAATCTTAAAAATGCTTCTATGGTTTTTGGAAAAATAACTGAATTGGATTTTAAAAACAACTACATCTATATTGATAGAGAGGTTTCTGAAAATTGTTTGGGCAAGAGTGTTAAAATTTATTCTAGCGTAGATAATGTGGTTTCAGAATTTAATTTTTCAGTTCTAGAAGTAGATAATCATAATTTGCGTTTAAAAATAGTTTCTCATGCTTATATGAGTTGGTTTATTATTAAATCGATTGTCGTAGAAGACGATGGATTGAAACTTACGGGAGGAGGAACTGGTGTCATTTTCGATAAAAAAGCTTATACTAATAACAGTTTTGTTGATGATTGTCAAATATCTTTTTCTGTTGTTTCTCCTACGCTTCATGTTAGCGTCGTTGGTTTATCAACAATAAATAATCCAAAAGCAGATCAAAGCGACATAAATTATGGATTTCAAATCACAGGTGGAGGAACCGCTGTTTTATCAATTCTACAAAACAATACGCCGCAAAGTTTAATTGTGGCTGATAATAGCGTTAAAGAAACTGATGTATTAAAAATTACATATGATGGAGAGTATGTAAGATACTATAGAAATCAAACTTTAGTTTATGGCCCAGTTAACGTATTTGCTACAACTAAAGGGAAGCCATTACACGGAGTCGTAGCGATGACTTATTCGTATACAGTAATTAAAAATATTCTTTTTTCAAAATATCCAGACTTAACATACGGTAAATACTCAAATTTAAGATCTGGCGTTAATTTTGCTATTTATATTAACGAAGAGGACTCTCAAAACGATTTGTATAAAATAATAAGCATAAACGAAGTTTCTTCTAATGAATATTCTTTTTCTGCAATGAAATACGAAGAAGAAAAGTTTAATATTATCGAAAACAATTCTTATGTAAAACAAAACCAAAGCAAAGAAAAACAAATTGTTTTTTCCAACGATAAAGTAATTAATGAAATTTTTAGTGATTCAGAGTTGGTAACTAATTTTAAAGTTTTTCCAGCTAATTATGAAGCAGCGGTATCTATTGATTATGATTATACTTTTTACATAGAAAAGCAAACGCTAAATGATGATTTTCAAAATAACCAATTCGAATACGCGCAAATAAATTTTATTCAACTCTTTAATATTTTGCAAGATAGGGGCGCAAAAGATGTTTTTGGTATCATGTGTATAATCAATAGAAACGGAAAAAAACTTAGTTTTAATGTTTTAAAATCTAACGCAACTTTTATAACCGTCTTTTTAGGGGAAATTCAAGTAGGCGGTCAAACGTTTAAAACGTCTGTAGATTTTTATGCGTTCGATTCAAATTATAAAATTTTTAACGTGTAATTAACTATATGGCTTTTATAGAAAATATTGATATAAATTATTCGGAACCGTTTTTAATAAAAAACTTAGTTTTTTCTTTCGATAATAATTTATCAACATATGATGCTAGCCTTCCAGTTTCAACTTTTAATTTTGATGATTCAACGGTTTTGGTTAGTGGGTCTTTAAGGCAAGAAAAAATATATTTAAAATGGCAAACTGAAAAACCTATATCTAAAAATATAATTTCAGGTGTTGTTATAGACGATGGTTTTTCTGGATTTTTTGCTAATTATTATGATATAAATAGAAATTTATTATATCAAGATCCAGTCCAATTTAACACAACAGAGTATTTAAAAAATACAAGCGATATTAAAGAAATTTTTACGCTTTTAACTGGGCAAAATAATTTAATAGATTTAAATCAATTTTTTATTGATGTGGTTTCTGTTAGTGTTTCGGGATTATATAGCACTGGTGTTGCTTTAATAAATTTCCCATCATCAACTTTAAATGTTTCTTCTATATCTGCGGGGGCTTTTTCATCTTCATTTTTATCTTTAGAATATTCTGATAAAAATTCTATAAAAAATGTAAATGTTTTTGTAACTAAAGATTCAAATTTTGATTTAGATAATGCTAATTACTTGTATAATTACACAGCAACTTTTCCAGATATTGATTCTATACAAATACCGGATTTGTTGAGTTTAAATTCTGTTGTTAATGTTTTTGATAATGCAATAAGAGAACCGTACTATGTTCATTTATTGCCTTCAAATTATTTTGAAACAGGTGCCTTAATTACCTCTTCAGGAATAAAACCGTCCCCTAATACCAGCTTGCCACAAAAAATTGAAAATATAACTGGCTATGTTTATTTCGACTTTAATGATAAGTCAAAAGATTTAAATTTAAATGCTTTTATTAAATGGGATTCAATAACTCAGTCTCAAGATTGTAGTTTCCATATATTAGTGGAAGAAAGCGGTAAAAATAAAAATAAATACGATTACTTTTTACAAAACAGATCTATTGAAAATATAGGTGCTTTACAATTTGGAACCGGCACAGGAATGAGTTCTAGTGGGTCTATTTTTCAAAATTATGGATTTTCGGGAATACAATGGTCTGATCATACGATATATGTAAATAATTTCGGTTCATTTCCTACTGGGCTTTATGAAGAATATTTAGGAGGTTTAAAATATATCACTGAAATTAGAGTGCCTTCTGGTAGTTCTAATAATAACGAAGTGTTTTTATCTTATGGTTATACAGGTAATAACTCTTTTAATTTTTTACCTTCTGGAGGATATTATACTGGTACAATTTACACAGGAACGTATTCTGATTCTAGATACTTAACTAATATATCTTTAAATAGTACAGGATTAACTTATTTTGGCGAATACAATACTGGTATTTGCATGGCAAAAAGAATAACTGGTTTTGCTGATTTTACTTATTCACCTATTGATCCAAGTTTTATTTTTCCCATAAATGAACAAAACAATTATTTTGTTAAAGTTCGCGCAATAAATAGTGATGAAGTAGTATCAGAATTTTCTGATCTTTTTTATATATCTTCTGGATACGTAAATAATATAATAAATCTTAGCCCGTTAAGTGGTAAAAAAGTAATTGATGGATCTGGTGTTAGTGGCTATTTGCCAGTATTTTCTGATTCAGATAGTTTAACAACAGGTACGTTATATTATAGCGGTAGTAATAATTTAGTATTTACTGAATTACCAACAACAACAACTTCAGAAAATTTATATAAATTAGTAGTTGAAGATAACATTGTAAAAAAACAATTAGATACAGGGAGCGGCACTTCTTTAATTGAAGAGTTTACAAAAATTGGTCATACTTTTGCTGTTGGAAATGTCATAAGATATGATGGTTCAGATTTTTATTTGGCGCAAGCAGACAGCGCCGCAAATGCAGAAGTATTGGGTGTTGTTAAATCAGTAAATGGAAATACTTTTAAAGTAGTAACAGATGGATTAATAAATGGTTTGTCGGGTTTGATTGCTGGTGAAATATATTTTTTATCAGAAGCTACTTCTGGAACGGTAACAACTACAGAACCAAGTAACTTTGGAGAAGTTTCAAAGCCGGTTTTATTTGCGTTATCAACTACAACTGCAAATGTATTGACTTTTCGTGGTGTTTTAATTGAACCTCAAAGCGGAACTTCTGGTACTTCTGGAACAAGTGGTGATCCAGTAATATCTTCGTCGTTAGCTTATTATAATAATACTACGCAAAGCATAACCGCGTCTTCTAATGCATTGGTCACTTGGAGTACATTAGATACGGCAAATACTCAAGGAACTATAGGGGTGACGTTCGATGGGACTAATAAATTTACAAATACTTCTGGAAACTCAATAGTAATTAATGTGGCAGGTTATATTGGTTGGCAATCAAGCGGGACGTCTGGAACAAGCAGAAGCGTTTTTATAGTTAAAAATGGAAACATATACTCTTCTCAAGGCAGGTATTCTTATAATAGTATTCCAGCTAATAATGATTATCCGGTAAATCATTTTAGCTCTAATATAGTATTAGCGCATAATGATTATATTCAAGTTTATGTTTTTCATAACGATTCGGTTTCTCAAAATATAAATAGTCAAGCTAATTATCCTGCAAGTAGAATAATAATAGTAAGAACTGAAGGGGTTGCTGGAACTAGTGGTTCGTCTGGTATTAATGGAACATCAGGCTCATCTGGAACGTCTGGATCAAGTGGAACATCGGGATCGTCTGGAACATCAGGATCATCTGGAACATCAGGATCAAGTGGAACATCGGGATCAAGTGGAACCAGCGGCAGTTCTGGTAAAAATGGAACGAGCGGTTCTTCTGGAACATCGGGATCAAGTGGAACATCGGGATCGTCTGGAACATCA
>Ga0114969_10001273_pt1 | contig 21469 bp, 19 predicted proteins | sample M_130807_MF_Meta_FD_87316 | JGI IMG/M metagenome (GOLD analysis project Ga0114969, IMG submission 87316) | Freshwater microbial communities from Lake Montjoie, Canada to study carbon cycling - M_130807_MF_MetaG | ecosystem: Environmental > Aquatic > Freshwater > Lake | place: Lake Montjoie...
GACGCCGGCATCGACGGAAGCGCCGGGGCGGAGGAACACCTTGATGACGCCGACGCCGTTGTAGGCGTTGGACTCGACGTGCTCGATGTCGTTGACGGTGGCGGTGAGGGAACGCTCGTGGTTGTAGATGATGCGTTGCTCGATCTCCTGCGCGGACAACCCGGCGTACTGCCAGATGATGCTGACGACCGGGATGTTGATCGACGGGAAGATGTCGGTCGGGGTGCGGAGCAGCAGCAGGGGGGTGAGCAAAACGAGGACCAGGGCCGCCACGACGAACGTGTACGGCCGGCGAAGGGCAAGACGAACGATCCACATGGTCGCGGCGACCCGGTGCAATCCCGGGGCGCTACCCTTGGGGCAACCCGCCGCGTCCATCCAATACTTGTTTGCGCGCTGATTGAGCGTCCGGAACTATCAATGCGATGGAATTGCGTCATGTGCGGTACTTCGTGGCGGTCGCCGAGGACCTGAATTTCCGGCGCGCGGCGGAGCGTTTGCGCGTGGCCCAGCCGTCGTTGAGCGCCCAGGTCAAGGCGCTCGAGCTCGAGCTCGGGGTCCGGTTGCTCGACCGCACGACGCGCCGGGTGAAGCTCACGCCGTCGGGACGCGCCTGGCTGGAGGAGGCCCGCTCGCTGCTCGCCGCGGCCACCCGCGTGCAGGAAAGCGCCCGCCGCGTGCGCGACGGCCTCGTCGGCTCCCTGCGCGTCGGCGTCCTGTCGTCGTCGGCCAACGCCTGGCTCGGCGGCATCCTCGGCCGCTTCCGGACCCGCCATCCCGGCGTCCAGTTCTCGCTGTTCGACCTCGGCAGCACCGAGCAATTGCGCCGCCTCCGCTCCGGCGAACTCGACGTCGGCGTGCTCCGCCCGCCCGCGTCGTTTCCCGAACTCGAGGCGGTGATCGTCGAGGCCTCGCGCTACGTCCTCGCCATGCCCGCCGGACATCCGCTCGTCCGGCGCCGGCGCATCGCGTGGACGGATTTCCACGGGCAACCGCTCGTCATGATGCACCCGTCGATCCAACACGGTTTCTACGACGCCTTCCTCGCGGCCTGCGCCACGGCCGGCGCCCGCCCGTTGCCCGCCCAGTACGCCAACGACATCCAGACCAAGCTCTGGCTCATCTCCGCGGGCTTCGGCGTGTCCCCGACCACCGCGACGCTTGCCGAAGTGCAGCGGCCGGGCCTCGTGTTCCGCGAGTTGCCGGAGGGTTTGCCCCCGGTCTACACCGCCCTGGTCCATCGACGGCACGACGCGGACCCGGTCATCGCCGCGTTCCGCGACGCGGTGCTGGGCGCCGCCGTCGTGACCGTTCCCCCGGCCGGCGCCGCCTGACCCGTGCCCGCCGTCGCCGGACGGCGGACCGACGACGAAGGGATGCGCCACGAGGCACTTGGCCGCGACTTGACCGTCACCCGGTCCGCGCGTTTGGGTGGGGCATGCGCGCGTTGATCGTGGGTTGTGGCTACGTGGGGCTCGAGCTCGGCCGGCAACTCGTCGCGGCCGGCCACCGGGTCGCCGGCATGCGTCGGTCCCCCGGGGCCGCCGCCACGCTGCGTGCCGCCGGGATCGAACCGATCGTCGGGGACGCCACGCGCGCCGGGGATCTGCGCCCGTTGTCCGGTGGTTTCGACTGGGTGGTCGATTGCGTTTCGTCGTCGGGCGGCGACGCCAGGGAATACCGGGAAATCTACCTCGGCGGGATGCGGCGGTTGGTGGAGACCTTCGCGGGCACCGGCCTGAAGGCTTTCGTCTATACCAGCAGCACCAGCGTCTACGGCCAGACCGACGGCGGTTGGGTGGACGAATCGTCGGCGACCGATCCCGCCGGGGAGACCGGGCGGGTGCTGGTCGAGACGGAGCAGGCGCTGCGCGCGGCGGCGGGCCCCGCCTTCCCGGCCATGGTGGTGCGCGTCGCGGGCATCTACGGGCCGGACCGGGGACATTTGTTCCGGCAATTCCTGCTGGGGGCGGCGCACTCGGGACCCGACGACGCGCGTTGGATGAACATGGTCCACCGGGACGACGTGGCCGGCGCGATCGTGGCGGCGCTCGGGCGCGGCATGCCGGGAGCCGCGTACAACGCGTGCGACGACGAACCCGTGCGGCGCGGCGAATTCCTGCGATGGCTTTCGGAACGCACGGGATTGCCGTTCCCGCCGCCCGCCGAGGAAGCGCGGGCGGCGTACCGGAAACGCGGGGACACGGACAAACGGGTGTCGAACCGGCGGTTGCGGACCGAGTTGGGTTGGGTGCCGCGGTACCCGACCTTCCGCGAGGGCTGTGAGGCCCTGCTGGCGGGGTGACCCCCGCGAATCACCGCACGCGGTACTTCGAGAGGTCTTCCTTCGGCTTGGGCCATTCGAGGGCCATCGATTCCAGCGCCTCGCACACCCGGCGGGCGATCAGGAAATCGCGGACCCATTTCTTGTCGGCCGGGATGAGGTGCCAGCGGGCATGGGCGGGGGAGCACTTGTTGAGGACGTCCCCGTAGGCCTCCATGAAGTCGTCCCAGCGTGCGCGCATGAGCAGGTCCGCGCCTTCGAACTTCCAGTTCTTTGCGGGATCGTCGAGCCGGGCACGGAGGCGGGTGGCCTGTTCCTTCCGGGAAATGTGGAGGAAGAACTTCAGGATCGTGTAGCCGGATTCGGCGAGTGTTTCCTCGAAACGGTTGATCTGCACGTAGCGCTTCGACCAGACCTCCTTGGGCGCGAGCTTGAGGACCCGCACGACGAGGACGTCCTCGTAGTGCGAGCGGTTGAAGACGCCGATGTGGCCGTAGCGCGGCACGACCTGATGGACGCGCCACAGGAAATCGTGGGCGAGTTCCTCGGCGGACGGTGCCTTGAAGTTGGCGACGTCGACTCCCGAGGGATTCACGAACTCGAGGAGGGAACGGGTGGCACCGTCCTTGCCGGCGGCATCCATGCCCTGCAGGACGACGAGGAGGGCGCGGTCCGTGTTGGCGTACAGCTTGGCCTGGAGACCACCGATCCGCTCGAGCAGTCCGCGGGTCGCCTCGCGGGTCTTTTCCTTGGTCAGCCCATAGGTTTCGGCCGGGTCGAAATTGGAGAGACGTACCTTGGTCTTGATCTCGATGGGCTGGCGCATGGGGTCAATAGACGCGACCCGACAGGGGCGGGAAAGCGTGAAAAGGCCTCGCAAAAGAGAAGACCGCCGGAATTCCCGGATCCGCCCGCGCCATCGAGGAAAGATCGGGCGATGGTTTGCGGGAGGCGCCGGATCGTTTCCGGTTCGCCAGCGCGGGCTTCGGGCGGGCTTACGCCTCGCGCATGCCGGGGGCTTTCACGGCCCGGCTTTCCCCGGCAAATCCCACCGCCCCGCTGGAGACACGGTTGCAGGCCGATTCGCCGAAGGGGCATCTGCAGGTCTTCGTGCCGGGCACGGGGTTGGTGCATCCCTGGCACCGGCATGGCCAAAGAAGACAGTCGGGAGCGAGTTTGGCGCCGGGGCGCGATCGGCGGTAGGGTTCGCGCCATGAACGAACCGACCGGGGATTCCCCGAAGCCGACCGCGGACCGCGATGCCGTGGCGACGCACGCGTTGCCGGCGCCGTTCGTGGCGGCGTTGTTCGCGGCGTTGCTTGGCGGGATGGTACCCGGCATCTACATGACCCTGGTATCGGCCCCTGGAAACACGGGTTCGCCGGTCTACGGGATGATCCTGCCCTGGACCGTCCTGCCTTTCCTGCTCGCGGTCGCCGCGGCGTGGCGGGCGCGGTTTGCCGCATCCGGATGGAAACTCGCGCGGATGGCCATTGCCGCGGCGCTGCTCGGCCTCGGGGTCTACACCTATTTCATGCTCTTCCATCCGCGCGGCGTGCGGAACATCCGGGTGTTTCTCTGGTTGCCGCTCTGGCAGTGGTTGCTCATGGCCCGCCCGATGACCCGGTGCGCATTTGGCGCCGTGCCCACGCCGAAGCCCGGCGACGGCGATTGAGCCCCGCCGGATCACACCTCGAACACCGTCAGTTCCGGACGACAGTTCAGCCGGACATCCATCAGGAGTGTCCCGATGCCGGGGTTCACGTACAGCGGTCCCGCCGGTGTTTCGTAGGCGCCCATCTCGTAGCGACCCGACTCCTGCGGCGTTGCCAACGCCCCGTAGAACGGCACCCGCACCTGTCCGCCGTGGGTGTGTCCCGCCAGCAGGAGTTCCGCACGGAACGGCAAGTCGTCGGCCCACGCCGGGTAGTGCATCAGCACCAGATTGAAAACGCCCGGCTCGGGTCGCAGTCGCGCCATCGACCGATCGAATCCCATCATCCGGACCCGGCCGCCCGGTGCCACGCGCACCTCGTCCATCATCCACGCGCCGCCCGTCGCCGCGAACGTCCGTCGGAAAGCCCCGAAATCGGCCCGCGACCAATGGTCGTGGTTTCCCGGGACGCCGAACAGCGGGCAACGGAGTCCGGCCAGGATGTCCAACGCCGGTGCCGCGAACCGCGCTTCCTCGATCAGATCGCCCGTGAAACACGCGAAGTCCGGCCCCAGTCCGTTCACCAGTTCGACCAGACGCCGGAGCCGCGCGTCGTTGCCCTTGTGATGCACGTCGGTGAACTGGACGAACCGGGTCTTCGGCGCGTCCGACATCCGGCGCGTGCGAACCGCGATCCAATCGGGTTCGACCCAACCCGCGTCACCCGCCACCAACGACGGCGCGGCCCACAGTGCGTGCGCGAGCCACCGGCGGCGGGAGAAACGGGAGGGGGCAATCGTCGCGGCCATGACTCTCCGACCATCCGGCGGCCTCCGCGTTGCGGACTATTTCCACGAACGCGACGTCCGATGGGTTCGGCGCCGGGCCGGTGGCATCGGATCCGCTCGCGTCCCGCTCGACGTCGACCCCGCCGCGGGCACTTTGTGCGACGGGGATCCGCGTGGCGTGAAGCCAAGGATTGCAGTGGGCGGGCTGGAATTGCCGGCGACCGGAGAGCCGCGTGAAGGAAGGCGGGAAGGAAGAAGTCCCGCTGGAACAAGAGAGTGGTCGGGGCGGTGAGATTTGAACTCACGACCTTCTGAACCCCATTCAGACGCGCTACCAAGCTACGCTACGCCCCGACCGTACGCCCGTTAAGGCGACGCGGAAAATACGGGGTCGCGGCCGCGCATCAATGCTTTTTCTTCGGCCTTTTTCGGACATCGCGTCCCGCCCACCGTCGGAGCCGGAGGGCAATGGAGCCGGATCCCCATGAAAAGGCTCCCGATTCCGGGGTTCCCGTACGGTGGCCCCTCGGTTTTCCGAAGGTGCCGATTTATTCCGGCCCGGTGCTTTTCCCCACGTGGAGTCCGGAGGCGACGCCGTGCCGGCGTCCGTCGTTTCATCGCCGGGGGGCAGCCAGCCCCGTGGTCGCCGACCCGAGTCGGTGGTTCCAGGCGGGTAGCCATCGTCGTCGGGCGCCGGACCCACGATGCCACGGGGCGGCCCCGTGCCCCACTTATCGGTTCGACTCTGTGTCCCGCCGTTGGCTAGCATGCCGTCGAAGTGACCTTCCGCCCAAGACTCCGGTTCGCCTTGGCCCACGCCCTGATGTTCGTCGGGGCATCGACCGTGCTGCGACTGGTGTTGGCGATAGCCTTCCGTCCCACGTCGGTGGTCCCGTGGAGCGATTGGCTCGAGGCTTTCGCCGTCGGCCTGCATTTCGACATTGCCGCGGCCGCCGTGTTGTTCCTGCCGCTCGCCCTGTGGCTGGGCATCGGGTCCGAAAAACGGTGGGGTGCCCGGTCCCATCGGGTTTTGATCACGATCGTCGTCTATGCCGCGTGGGTGGCGTTGGTGTTCATGCTGGTCGCGGAAGGCTGGTTCTTCGAGGAGTTCCGGTCCCGGTACAACACCGTGGCCATCGACTACCTCCTCTATCCGCACGAAGTCTTCGTCAATATCTGGGAGAGCTACAACGTGCCGCTGGTGTTCGGCCTGTGCCTGGTGGCGGCCGCCGCCATCACCTGGGCGGGTTGGCGGGTGGTCCGCAGGCCCGTGGACGGCGTGCGGGAACCGCGTCGGTGGCTGGTGGTGTGGGCGGTCGTGGCGGTTTTGTTCGCCCTGAGCGTGCGCATCGAGGAAGCCCGGTTCTCGGCCGAGCGCACCGTCAACGAGGTGGCCAACAACTCGTTCGTGTCCGTGTTGACCGCCGCGTTCACCCGCAACCTCGACTACGGCCATTTCTATCCCACCGTCGAGCGCGGTGCCGCGTATGCCCGTGCCCGGCGGCTCCTCCGCGAGCCCGATTCCAAATTCACCGGGCCGTACGATTCCCTGCAGCGGACTTTCGCCGGCGACCCGGCGCGGCCCAAGCTGAACATGATCCTCCTGCTCGAGGAATCCCTGGGGTCCGAGTTCTGGGGCGTGCTCGGGCGGCCGGTCTCCCTGACGCCGGCGATGGACGACATCGCCCGCAAGGAATCGATGCTGTTCACCAACCTGTACGCGGACGGCAACCGGACCATCCGCGGGTACGAGGGCGTGTTTTGCAGTTTTCCGCCGCTGCCGGGCGACTCGATCGTGGCGCGGGACCGATCGGAGAATCTGGAGACGATCGCCCGGGTGCTGGCGCGGGACGGGTACGAGACCATGTTCGTGTACGCGGGGCGCGGGTTGTTCGACGGCACGCGGCCGTTCACCACGGCCAACGGGTGGAATCACTTCGTGGAACTGAAGGATTTCGCGAAGCCGACCTTCCAGACCGTCTGGGGCGTGTGCAACGAGGACCTGTACGACCGGGCGATCGAGGAGATGCGGCGTTACTACCGGCTCGGGAAACCGTTTTTCCTGACCACCATGTCGGTCTCCAACCACAAGCCGTTCACGTATCCCACGGGGCGGATCCCGGAAGATCCGATGGCAAAGAAACGGGAGAACGCGGTGAAATACACCGACTACGCGCTGGGCCGTTTTTTCGAGAAGGCACGGCACGAGCCCTTTTGGAACAGCACCATCTTCGTGGTGCTCGCCGACCACGGCGCGCGCGTCTACGGAAGCCAGACGATCCCGATCCGCAGCTACGAGATCCCGATGGTCGTCACCGGTCCGGCGGTGGTGAAGGAGCCGCGCTTGGTCCCGACACTCGGGTGCCAACTCGACGTCGCCCCGACCCTGCTGGGGCTGATCGGGCGGCCCTACGAATCGACCTTTTTCGGGCACGACCTGCTGAACCATCCCGAAATGACGCCCCGCGTGCTGCTGAACCACAACCGGTCGGTCGGCATCTACCGCGACCAGCATCTCGTGACCATGAGTCTGAACCGGAAGATCGAGTACTACGCCGGCAATCCGAAAACCGAGCAGATGCACGCGGTGCCGCAACCGGACGATCTCCACAAGACGTTGGAGACGGAGGCGACCGCCCTGTACCAGGTCGGCGACGACCTGTACATGAACCGCCGGTTCCGACTGCTGCCGTCGACCAACAAGCCGGCGGCGCGGTAGGGCGGTAGGGCGGTAGGGCGGTAGGGCGGTAGGGCGGTAGGGCGGGCGGGGAGCGGTGGGTTTTTCCCGGTGGCTTCCCGCCCCGCCCCGTGCCCGTTGCCCGCTATCGCTTTTTTCCCCGTTGCCAAGGCGCCGTCGACTCGCCGGCCCAGATTTCCGCCGGGTCTTGGCGTCGGCGCACCACGGCCGATTTGCGTCCGTTGACCAACACCTCGGCGGCCAAGGGCCGGGAATTGTAGTTCGATCCCATCACGGAGCCGTAGGCGCCGGCGCTGAGCAGCGCGAGATGGTCGCCCTCGCCCACCTTGGGCAGGGGACGATCCTTGGCGAAGTAGTCGCCGGACTCGCAGATCGGCCCGACGACGTCCGAGGAAACCGTCTTCCCGGCGCGCTTCCGGAGCGGGACGATCTCGTGGTAGCTGTCGTAGAACGCTGGCCGGACGAGGTCGTTCATCGCGGCGTCGACGATGACGAAGTTCTTGCGGCCGGTGCGTTTGATGTATTCGACGCGGGTGAGGAGGACGCCCGCATTGCCGCTGATGAACCGGCCGGGCTCGAGCAGGATGCGGAGACCGAGCGGGCGCAGCAGGGGCAGGACGGTCGCGGCGTAGGTCTCGGGGGTGAGGATGCGGCGGGCGGCGGGGCGTTTCCACCACGCGGGGGAGCCGCTGGCCAAGGCATCCTGGTAGACGATGCCGATGCCGCCGCCGATGCTGAGGAAATCGAAACCGTGGCGCTGGCTGAGGCGCTGCGCGAGCGGCACCACTTTCTGCACCGCGAGCTTGAAGGGTTTGACCTCGGTGAGTTGGGAACCGATGTGCATCTGGAGGCCGCGCAGACGCAGGTTGGGCAGGCAGGCGGCGCGCGCGTACATGCCCTCGACCTCCTCGAAGGCCACGCCGAACTTGTTCTCGTACGTGCCGGTGGTGATCTTGGCATGGGTGCCGGCGTCGATGTTGGGGTTCACCCGCACGGCCACCGGCGCGACGAGCTTCAGGCGCAGCGCCACCCGCGATATCCGGCGCAACTCCGCCTCGGACTCGACGTTGAAAGAGTAGATGCCCTGCCGGAGCGCGTAGGCGATCTCGTCCTCGGTCTTGCCCACGCCGGCAAAAACGCATTTCGCGGGATCGCCGCCCGCCGCGATCGTCCGGGCCAATTCGCCGCCGCTGACCACGTCGAAGCCGCTCCCGAGTCCGGCGAGGGTGTTGATCACCGCGAGGTTCGAGTTCGACTTCATCGCGAAGCAGATCAGGTGCGGGAGCGGGGCCATCGCCCGGTCCAACTCCACGAAGTGCCGCGTGAGGGTCGCCTGCGAATAGACGTACAGGGGCGTGCCGTGGCGCTCGGCGAGCGCCGACAGGTTCACGTCCTCGCAGTGGAGCTCCTTGCCGACGTAACGAAACGAATGCATCGCGCGAGGTTATGCCAAAACCAGGGGTGCGGGGGCCAGCATTCAGTATCCGGCGTCCGGCGTCCGGGGGATGCCGGACCCCGGATGCGGTCGGCGGCCCGCTGGCTCGCGGCGGCCGCGGGAGCCTACTCCCACTCGATGGTTCCGGGGGGCTTGCTCGTGAGGTCGAGCACCACGCGGTTCACGCCGCGCACCTCGTTGGTGATGCGCGTCGAGATTTTCTCGAGCAGGTCGTACGGCAACCGCACCCAGTCGGCGGTCATGCCGTCCTGCGATTCCACGGCGCGCAACGCGATGGTGAAGTCGTAGGTGCGTTCGTCGCCCTGCACGCCGACGCTGCGGACGGGGAGGAGGACGGCGAAGGTCTGCCAGGTCTTGTAATACCAGTCGGCGGCCTTCATTTCCTCGACGACGACGGCGTCGGCCTTGCGGAGGATGTCGAGTTTCGGGCCGGTGATCGCGCCGAGGCACCGGACGGCGAGGCCGGGTCCGGGGAAAGGTTGGCGTTGGACGATCTCGCGGGGGAGGCCGAGTTCCTGCCCGAGCATGCGGACCTCGTCCTTGAAGAGGCAGCGCAGCGGTTCGACGAGCTCGAACTTCATGTTCTTGGGCAGGCCGCCGACGTTGTGGTGGCTCTTGATCATCGCGGCCGGATTGCCGGCGATGGGCACCGACTCGATGACGTCGGGATACAGCGTGCCCTGCGCGAGGAACCGGGCCTTGCCGGCGCGTTTGGTGGCGGTCTGGAAGACGTCGATGAAGGTCTTGCCGATGACCTTCCGTTTGCGCTCGGGATCGACGATGCCCTTGAGCTTGCGAAGGAAGAGCGGCGTGGCGTTCTCGTACTGCAGCCGGATCTTGAAGTTCCGGCCGAAGACTTCCTGGACCACCTCGGCCTCGCGGGAACGCAACAGGCCGTTGTTGACGAAAATGCAGGTCAACTGGTCGCCGACGGCGCGATGGATCAGCGCGGCGGCCACGCTGGAGTCGACGCCCCCGCTCAGGCCGAGGATGACGCGCTCTTTGCCGACCTGCCGGCGGATTTCGTCGGTGGCCTGATCGACGTAGTTGCGCATCGTCCATCCCTTGCCGCAGCCGCAGACACCGTGGACGAAATTGGCGAGGATGTCCTTGCCGCGCGGGGTGTGGACGACCTCGGGATGGAACTGGATGCCGAAGTAACGCTTCTGGGCGTGCTCGATGGCGGCGTAGCCCGAGTTGTCGGTGGTGCCGACGACGACGAAGTCCTTGGGGAGCCGGGTGAGTTTGTCGCCGTGGGAATTCCAGACCTGCAACTGGGCGGGCAGGTGCCGGAACAAGGCGCATTCGCGGTCATTGACGGTCAGGGTTCCCTTGCCGTACTCGCGTTTGTCGCCCTTCTCGACCTTGCCGCCGAGGAAGTGGGCGAGGATCTGGACGCCGTAACAGATGCCGAGGACCGGGATCCCGAGCTTGAAGATGCCCTTGTCGGGCAGCGGTGCCTTCGGCGCGTAGACGGACGACGGTCCGCCCGAGAGGATCAGGCCTTTGGGCTTGAGTGCTGCGATTTCCGAGGCAGGCGCGTTGAACGGCAGGATTGTCGAGTAGACGTTGCACTCGCGAATGCGCCGGGCGATGACCTGGGTGTATTGGGATCCGAAATCCAGAATGACGATCTGTTCCATGAACTGAGCGAAAACGCATTTTCTGGGGGCATGGCGGGCATTTGGAAAGAGCAAAAACGGGAAGTCACGTCGCCAGCGGCGCGCCCGTCTGGATGCCGTGCTTCAGGCAATAGGCGCCGTTGACCACGTATTTCTCCGCCCAATGACGGAGGCCCGCGCGTTCCTCGGGCTTCAGTGCCCGGACCACTCTCGCCGGCGAACCCAGAACCAGTGACCCCGCCGGGACCACCATTCCGGGCGTCACCAGGGCATTGGCCCCGATCAGCGACTGGGTCCCGACCACCGCCCCGTCCAGCACCGTCGCCCCCATGCCCACCAGGCACTCGTCCTCGATGGTGCACGCGTGGACGTTGGCCGAATGACCCACCGTCACCCAATCCCCGAGGATGCACGGGAAGTCGTCCGCGAGGTGCAGCACGGCGTTGTCCTGGATGTTCGAATGCCGCCCCACCACGATCCGGTTGATGTCGCCCCGCAGGACCGCGCCGTACCAGACGCTGCTGCGGTCGCCCAACTCCACGTCGCCCACCACCACCGCCGTTTTCGCGAGGTACACGCCCGAACCCAAACGCGGTTGGCGCCGCAGGTGCCGCTCGAGACGCGCGATCAAATCGTCCATGGGACGAGGATCCGACACCGGGGCGCGGCGGACAAGGACGCTTGCCGGGGCCACCCGCGGCCGGGCAGCGTCCGCGCCGATGACGATTCGGGAAACGATCGAGGATGCCTGCGCCGCGCTGGAACGCGCGGGCCTCGCTTCGCCGCGTCTCGAGGCGGAATTGCTGCTCGAACACGTTCTCGACGTGCCGCGCCTCCGGTTGCTGCTGCGGTCGGGGGAAACGCTCGATGCCGAACCGATCGCACGGTTCCGGGCACTGGTCGAACGCCGCGCCCGGCGCATCCCGCTCCAGCACATCGTGGGTTGGGCGCCCTTTCTGGAGCATCGCATCGAGTCGAGCCGGGACGCTTTGGTGCCGCGCCCGGAAACGGAGTTGCTCGCGCTGCTCGCCATCGAACGGCTCCGGGCCATTCCTCCGCCGGCGCCGCGGCGGGCGCTCGATCTGGGCACGGGGACCGGGTGCCTTCCGGTCGCCATCGCGGCGGCGGTTCCGGACGCAACGGTGGTTGCCGTCGAGTTGTCGCCTGCCGCGGCCGCATTGGCCCGGCGCAACCTGTACCGGGCCGGTGTGGCGGGCCGCGTCGAACTGGTGGAAGGCGACGCGTTCGGGGTGGTGCCCGGGTTGGGCAGGCGATTCGACCTCTTGGTGACGAATCCGCCGTACATCGCGTCGGCGGAGATCGGGGGATTGGAGCCCGAGGTGCGGGACCACGATCCGCGATTGGCTTTGGACGGGGGTGGCGACGGGTTGGACTTTTACCGGCGCCTTGCGGCGGAGGCCGGCGGCTGGTTGGAGCCGGGCGGCTGGTTGCTGGCCGAATTCGGCGACGGGCAGGCGCCCGCGCTGGTGGAAATGTTCGCGGGACGGGGTTGGGTGCAAATCGGCGTCGAGAAAGACTTGAGCGGCCGCGAGCGCGTTCTCATCGTGCGCGCGCCGCCCGGGCCGCGTTCCTGATCCAGGAACCCGCGCGCAATCCGGGCGGAACCGATTTCACATGGACAGTTTTCTGATCGAGGGAGGCGTCGTGCTCCGCGGCGACGTGAACATCAGCGGCTCCAAGAACGCCGTGCTGCCGATCATGGCGGCCACGTTGCTCACGGCCGAAACCTGCGTGATCCGGCGGGTGCCCGATCTCAGCGACGTGCGGTTCATGGGCAAAATCCTCGAATCCATCGGGGCCGAGGTCCAGTTCGAGGACCACACCCTCACCATCCGCGCCGCGAACGTCCGCGGGTTCGGCGATTACGACCTCATCCGCAAGATGCGCGGATCGATCTGCATCCTCGGCCCGCTGCTCGCGCGGTTGCGCGAGGCGACGGTCTCGCTGCCCGGGGGATGCGTGATCGGGACGCGGCCGATCGACCTGCACCTGAAGGCGATCGCGGCATTGGGTGCGGAACTGCGGGTGGCGGGCGGGTACGTCCATGCGAAGGCGCCCCGTCTCGACGGGGCGCTGGTGTTCCTCGGTGGCCGGGCGGGGCCGACCGTGCTGGGGACGGCGAACCTCCTGATGGCGGCCACCCTCGCGGACGGCGTGACGGTGATCGAGAGCGCCGCCTGCGAACCGGAGATCATCGACCTTGCCGATTTCCTGAAGGCGATGGGCGCGAACATCCATGGCGCGGGAAGTCCGACGATCACCGTGACCGGCGTGAAGGAACTTCACGGGGCGGAACACGAGGTCATCCCCGACCGGATCGAGGCGGGGACGTTCGCGGTGGCGGCGGCGGCGACCGGTGGTTCGGTGACCTTGCGGGGCGCGCGGCCGGACCATCTCGGCGCGGTGCTCGACAAATTGCAGGAATCGGGCGTGCGGATCGAGCGGAGTGCCGGCGCGCTGACGGTGCGGGGAAACGGGGTGCTCCGGCCGGTGGACGCGACGACGATGCCGTACTCGGGCTTCCCGACCGACATGCAGGCCCAATTGATGGCGCTGATGTGTCTTGCGCCGGGGACCAGCATCATCACGGAACGGATCTTCGAGTCGCGGTTCATGCACGCCTCGGAATTGATGCGGTTGGGCGCGGACATCGCCATCGAGGGACCGAGTGCGATCGTGAAGGGTGGGCGACCGCTGAGCGGGGCGCCGGTGATGGCGAGCGACCTGAGGGCGTCGGCGGCCTTGGTGGTGGCCGGGATGGCGGCGGGGGGAACCACGCAGGTGAACCGGGTGTACCATCTGGATCGCGGTTACGAGAAGATGGAGGAGAAGCTGGAGCGGTTGGGGGCGCGGATCTCGCGGGTGCCGGGAGAATAGGTTGGGGGGGAGCCATTGGAAAAAGACTGACGAGACCATTGACTTTCGGACTCGAAATCGGGTACACCGCTTTCAGGTAACAACGCTTTCCTTATAAAAATCGCTTCTACGATTGCCGCGTTGGCGCTGGCGGGCTTGACCAGCCAAGCCGGTATTTTCACCTTCACGGCGACGTTGACCGGTGCTCAGTCGACCCCCCCGAACGCCAGCACTGCCAGTGGCAATGTTTCGGCGGTGTACGATTCGACCCAGAACGAGTTCGCTGTGAGCGGTTCCTATTCCGGTTTGCAGACGTCGGCAACTGCGGCGCACGTACATTTGGGCGCGGTCGGTGTTGCGGGCGCCGTTCAGGTTCCCCTGGTGGTGGTTGGCGGTACGTCGGGCGTCGTTCTCGCCGGGCCGGTGTCTTTGACCGGACAGCAGATCACCGATTTGATGGCCGGCGACTGGTACGTGAACATTCATGACAGTGTTTTCCCGGGCGGAGAAATCCGTGGTCAGCTGCTGCTGACGAGCGTCCCCGAACCCGAAACCTACGCCGCATTCGCTGGCGTTGGTCTGCTCGGTTTCGCCGCTTGGCGTCGGTTCCGGGCCTGATCCGGTTCCGGTCCATTCGAAAAAGGGCGCGGCTTATGCCGCGCCCTTTTTGTTTTCCGCCCTCCGCTTCAGCGGGCTGCCGGTGGGACAATCCAGGGTGCCGGTTGGGTTCCCAGCGGGTTGGAACTTGGGGCGGCAACAAGGGTTGCCTCACGCCATGCTTTGATCTGCCCCATGATGGCCGAAACCGAGATGCCATCGTGCTCTCCCGGGTACTTGGAAAGGTTGGCATCGGCCAGATTGAAAAGGGCGACCGCGGGCCCAAGGCGTCCCTTCTGAAGGTGCACGAATGCCCCGGTGAATTGGATCAGCCCTTTGTGGAATGCGTAGTTGGCAGCCGCCTTCCCGCCAGCCAGCCAGAATTCTTCGAGGACGTCGTGCGCCTCGTAGTACAGGCCTTGGTTGAAGCACTCGAAGTACCCCAGATAATGCGCGTCCCAACCCCGCCCTTCGAGACCTTCGATCATCGCGGCAATGCGACCGGACTTGTTGCTCACCGCGCGGGGATAGCGCGGCGCCATTCCCGCGCCCAGCGAATTCACCGGAACAAAACCCGGCTTGCCCCGCCCCCGCCTCATCCCTAGAAACACTCCCCGATGTCCCGTTCCGATCGCCCGTTCGATCTGGCCGCATGGCTGGAGACCCATTCCCGCTCGGTTGACGCCGCGTTGGACCGCTTTCTGCCCAAGGCATCGGTTCGTCCGGCGACGATCCACAAGGCGATGCGCTACTCGCTGTTCGCCGGCGGCAAGCGGATGCGCCCCGCGCTGGTGCTGGCGGCTGCCGAAGCCTGCGGTGGGCGCGAGGTCGATGCATTGCCGGCGGCGTGTGCCGTCGAATGCATCCACACCTATTCGCTGATCCACGACGACCTGCCGTCGATGGACAACGACGATTTTCGCCGTGGCAAGCCGACCAACCACAAGGTGTTTGGCGAGGGCATCGCGGTGTTGGCGGGCGACGCCCTGTTGACCCAGGCGTTCGAGATCGTGGCCCAAAGCCGGGCCCGGGCCCGCTACTCGCATCAGGATCTGGTGCTCGAACTCGCCAAGGCCGGGGGGCCGCTGCAACTCATCGCGGGGCAGGTCGCGGATCTCGAAGGCGAGGGCAAGGATCTGAGCGTTCCCGACCTGCGCTACATCCACGAGCGCAAGACCAGCGCCTTGCTTTGCGCCTCCGTGCGGCTTGGCGGCATGAGTGCGAATTGCACCCCGACCCAACTCAAGGCCCTGACGGCGTTCGGATACAACGTCGGCCTCGCCTTCCAGGTGATCGACGACATCCTCGACGTCACCCAATCGACCGAAAAACTCGGCAAGACGGCCGGCAAGGACGTGGCCGCGCAGAAGGCGACCTACCCGCGGTTGGTCGGCTTGGAAAAATCCCGGAAGATCGCGGCGCAATTGACCCGGAAGGCCTATGACGCGCTCGATCCGTTCCGCGGAAAGGCCCGTGCGCTCGACGCGATTGCCCGCTACCTGCTCGAGCGCGATCACTGAGCGGGTCCGGTGCATGGGGAAGGGACCAGAGGCCGCCGGGGCGCCCCGGGTGGACGCGACAAGCCTGCCGGGTCTGCAGGCTTGCGATGACGGCGGGATCCCTTGGCTGCCTTGCCGCGATGTCCAGATACGCCCAGAAGCCCACAAGGGACGTCCATCCTGCGGGGTTGGCAAAGTCACGGGGGTTGGGCACTTTTCGGCGCCCGAACCGTTTCGTGCGGCGGGCTCCAAGTCGTCATGTCCAATTCATCGGATGCACCCGTGCCGAATCGCCGGGGCTTTCTAAAGGAAGCCGCGGCCGGCGCCATCGGGGGCTGCTGCGTGCTGGTACCGGCTGCCGCGGGAATCGTGGCATGGCTTGATCCGCTCTCTCGCGATGCCGGCGAGGCGGGCTACCTGCGCGTGGCGCAACTGGCGGCGCTGCCCGTGGACGGCACCCCGCGTCGCGTCACCATCGTGATGGAAAAGACCGACGCTTGGACGCGGCAACACGCCGTGCCCATCGGCGCCGTCTATCTGCGCCGTGTCGGCGATGGCGTCGTCGCGCTGCATTCCATCTGCCCGCACGCCGGTTGCTTCGTCGACTACCAGGCGTCGAGGAAGTCGTTTTTCTGCCCGTGCCATGAAAGCACGTTCGCGGAGGATGGTTCGATCAACGATCCCCATTCGCCGAGTCCGCGCGGGCTCGACACGCTGGACGTCGAGGTCCGGGCGGGCGAAGTCTGGGTTCGATTCGAGAATTTCCGCACCGGCAGCCGCACGAAGGTGCCCGTGGCATGAAACGCTTGGTCGATTGGATCGACGACCGGACCGGCTGCCGGCGTCTCGTGCGCGAGGCGTTGTTCGAGAGCGTGCCCGGTGGCGCCCGATGGCGGTATATCTGGGGCAGCACGCTCACGTTCTGCTTTGCCATCCAGATCATCACCGGACTCGCGCTGTGGATGGCCTACAGCCCGAGTGCCTCCACCGCGTGGGAGAGCGTGTATTACATCCAGCATGAACTCGCCGGTGGCTGGATCCTGCGCGGGATCCACCACTTCACGGCGCAGGCCATGCACGTCCTGCTCGTCCTGCACCTGCTGCAGGTGATCGTCGACGGCGCCTACCGTGCGCCGCGCGAGGTGAACTACTGGTTTGGCATCGTGCTGTTGGCGTTGACGCTCGGTCTCGGACTCACGGGATACCTGTTGCCGTGGGACCAGAAAGGCTACGGCGCGACCAAGGTGGCCACCAATCTGGTGGGCTTGGTGCCGTTCGTCGGCGCTTCCCTCCAGAAACTCGTGATCGGCGGGGCGGATTACGGGCATTTCACCCTGACCCGGTTCTTCGCGCTGCACGCCGGAATCCTGCCCGGCGCTATGATCGTGGCGATCGTTGCCCACGTGGCGCTGTTCCGCCGCCATGGGATCACCGCCAAGAAGCCGCTCCGGGGACCCGACGCGGCCTTCTGGCCCGACCAAGTGCTGATGGACGCCGTGGCCTGCCTCGCGGTCCTCGCGGCCGTGATGTACCTGACCCTGCGCCATCACGGTGCCGAGTTGTTGGCACCCGCGAACCCGTCGGAGCCGTTCAATGCGGCGCGGCCCGAGTGGTATTTCCTTTTCCTGTTCGAGTTCCTGAAACTGGAAGTCCTCACCCGGCTCTTCGGCCACCACGGCGCGATCGTCGTCCCGACGCTGGTGATGGGAGTGTTGGCAGCGATGCCATTCGTCGCCCGCTGGCGCCTCGGCCATCGCTTCAACCTCGGGTTCCTTGGAATCCTGCTGGCGGGCGCGATGGCCCTGACCGTCCGTTCGTTGAACAAGGACGCCAACAACGTCGATTACCAGGCCGCGCTCGACCAAGCCCGGTTCGAGGCCCTTCGCATCGCCGAGATGATCAAGGCCAACGGGGGCATCCCGAAGATCGGTGCGTCGGGCCTGCTGCACAACGATCCCGCCACGGCCGGTCCCAAGCTCTTCGTCCAGCATTGTGCCTCGTGCCATCGTTACGCGGGCCACGACGGTCTGGGGATCGTGCCCCCGGATGCACCGGGCGCACCGGATCTCCATGGCTTTGCGACCCGGCGTTGGCTCGCCGACTTCCTCGACGCCCGCCAGATCACCAACCATGCGTTCTACGGCGGGACCAAGTTCCGCGATGGCAAGATGGTGAAATACGTCCGCGAGAAACTCCCGAAACTGGCGGCGCGCGACACGAACGCGTTCTCGGCGATGATCGCCGCCGTCAGTGCGGAGGCGGCGTTGCCGGCGCAAAAGGGAATCGATGCCCGGGAAAGCGCCATGATCGAGGAGGGACGCAAGCACACCCGCGAGACCTTCGGCTGCACGGATTGCCACGCCTTTCGCAAGGCCGATGACGATGTCTCGGCCCCCGAGTTGACGGGTTGGGGTTCGCGCGAATGGGTGATCGGCATCATCGCCGATCCGTCGCATCCGCGATTCTACGGGAAGAAGAACGACCGCATGCCGGCCCTCGTGAAGGACGGTCGGATCTCGGCCAACGAAGCGGGACTGCTGGCGGATTGGCTGCGCGGGGACATCGATGCCCTGAGGGTGGCCCGGGCGGTGGGAAACATTCCCGCGCCCTGAGCCGGACCCCGGCCGACGAGACATCGCGCAAAGATCCTTCTGCACCGGAGCGGCCGAGGGACGTTTTGCGTGTCCCTTTGGGTCTTGTACGGCGGTCGACGAGCAAAACGAAGCGGCCGCCGGCCGCGTGACGACGCGTGCCGACGGCCGAGGGTTGATGGGCTTCGGTGCCCGGCTTACTTCGCGCCTTGGTCGATCCAAGCGCGGACAAGGCCGACCTGCTCCGGGGTGAGGGCTTTCGGTTGGGGGCCGCGCTCGCGTCCGCCCGATCCGCCTTCGGGCCCACCGCCTCCGGGACCTTCCGGTCCGCCGGGGCGTCGACCGCCGGGGCCTCCGTCGGGGCCGTTGGGTCCACCGTCACGTTGCCCGCCGGGTCTCCCTGGGCCTCCATTGGGTCCGCCTTGCCCACCGGGCCCGCCGAACTGGGGTTGGGGAAGACTGGCGTTCAGTCCGTCCCGGATCTGTTGTTCGTCCAGGCTGCCGGCATTGGACTTGTCCCATGCGGCAAACCATTTCGAAAACGATCCCTTCCATTCCGTCGCCGTCAGTTGGCCGTCCTTGTTGGCGTCGGCGACGGCAAACCAGCCGGGTCCGATGAATCGGCCCGGCCCACCGCCGCGGCGCCGTCCGCCTTCGTTGCCGCCACCCGGACGCTGGGGCGGCGGAAGGATGTCGCCGAGTTTCTCGGCGAACTGGGTCTGGCTCACGGCGTCCTTCTTTTCCGGATCGAGCTTCGCGTACCAAGCGTCGGCCAGCGCGGCGAACTCGGCCTTGGACACCTTCTTGTCACCGTCCTTGTCGCCTTGGGCCACCATCTGGGGCGCGACCATCATGCCGGGACCAAATCCACCGCGCCCCCCCGGGCCACCCTGACCGCCGGGACCACCTTGGCCACCGGGGCCGCCCCGGCCTCCGCGACGCTTCGGCGGCATGGCCGTCTCCTCGTCCAACTGCGAGACCGCGATCACCAGGGAACTTTCGTGTCCCTTGCCGATTTTCAGGATCTTGCCGTCCTCGCCGCCCTTCAGCACGGCTTCCCGGCTGTCCAGACGCAGTTCGCCACGCTGCCGTTCCTCGCCGTGGCAGCGGGTGCAAGAAGCCTCGAAGATCGGTTTGATGTCCTTCTCGAAGGTCAGCCCTTTCCGGTCGGATGGCGGCGGCAGTTTGCCGAGGTCCGGGGCCGCGGAGACCACACTGGTGATCGCGAGCCCCAGCAGGACGAGACAATGGGATCGTTTCATTCCCTGCAGACGACCGTCCGGACCCGGGACGGTTACCGATGGTCTCGAGCCCGGATCGAAACGGGTGCGTCGCCCCGGACTTCAGGGCGCGGCGGCCGGATCCGGATCGCCCTCCGAATCATCGTCCCCGGCGGCGCCCGATCTCAAAGTCGAACCACCGGCCGCCGCGATCGCGGTCTCCAGACTCTTCCGGAATTCGTACCGGTTTCCCGGGGTGATCAGCAGCTTTCGCCGCAGTCCGGAATGCCGGTGGATCACCAATTCGCGATGCTCCGCGTGCAGGGCATTGGTCCAGTTCTCGTACTGCAATCGTCCGTGGCGGCGGCGGGGTTTGGAGACGCGCTCGATGTCGTCGTACCGGATGCGGCGCAGCGTGACGCCAAACAATCGGATGCGGAGTTCGCCGCGGCCGATGCGGTAACGGATCCGGCAGAGGAGAATGATCCTCAGGACCAAGAGGGCTGCCAGAGCGCCCCCGGAGGCCAGCGTCCATTCGAGCGTGTTCAAGGCTGCCTCCGGAATTGGGGGGCCCACGACGGGCGCCCGGTTGGACCACGACCACGACTTTCGACGGCTCTCATTTCGGACCCCTTGCCCGGTGGATCCATTGGTGGCTCCCGGGATCACCGGACCCTACCGGGGGAAATCGCCCGTTGGGAGGGGTAAATTCGCGGCGCGCGAACGCGGGGCCCCGTTCGGCATCGTGGGTGGACGGGGTTTGACCACCCCCGAAGACATGGCAGGGTTACTCCTCCTGTTCGGCGAGTCCGGACGTCGCCTGATGACTGCCATCCCCCCGCCAGACGGATCGCCCTCGACGGCGACCGAAATCGACCGACCGAAACTGGGTGCTCTCCAGACCATTCGCGGACTCGGCGCGCTGATCGTGGTGTTCGCCCATCTGGCCGCGGTCTTTCCCCCGGTAATGGTCCCCGGGAACACGCCGGAGGCCAGACGTGCCGCGGAGTTGTTGCTGGGGCAGTTTCCCGTTTCGGTTCTGGTCTCGGGTCGGTTCGCCGTGAGCATGTTCTTCGTCCTGAGCGGATTCGTCCTGTCGGCCCGGTACCTCGGGCCTCGCCCCGCCGGGTCGACCGAACTCTGCGGGGCCATCGCCAAACGCGCGGCGCGCCTCTGGCCCATGGTCATCGCGAGCGTCCTGTTCTCCACCGTGCTGGGCAGACTCGGCCTCACGCGACACGTCGAGGCCGCCGCCTTCACCGGCGCCGAATGGCTGGTGACCCAAACCTATTGGAACCAGGGATGGGTCCGCATCGGCATGCAAGTCATCGCCCATCCCTTCACCGCTGGCGTCGCGTTCAATCCCCCGCTTTGGACTATCGGCGTCGCGTTGAATGGTTCCATGTTGGTCTATTTCCTCCTGCTCTTCAGCCGCGGTTCGAGGTGGCGCGGTTGGATCTACGCTGCGGCCCTGCTCGTGTTCCGCAATGACCAGATGGCGGCTTTCGTCGTCGTCGTCGTGCTCGCGGACGGTTGGCTGACCTGGAAATGGTGTGCCCAATGGGCATCCAGCCCTCTCGTGGCGGTCCCGGTGGCCGCGGTGGCACTTTTCCTTGCCGGTTGGTCGGAAGGCTCGGCCCCCGGCGAACCCTCGCCCGCCCTCTACGCGTGGCTCCCGCGCATTGCTTTCGGCGCCGCAGGCTGGCACTTCGTTGGCGCCACGCTCCTCCTCGCGGTGGTTCTTGGCTGCCCACGCGTGCGTCCCAGTCTGGAGGGCAAAGTCGGCCGCTGGTTCGGGTCCATCAGCTATGCCCTGTACGCAACCCATTTTCCCGTCATCTGGTCCGTTGGCTGCGCCGTGTTCCTCGGTTTGCGGCCCCACCTGCCATATCCCGCGGCCGCCGGACTCGCGTCGCTCGCCGCCCTCGCGGCCTCGCTCTTCGTCGCCTGCCTGTTCGAACGCTACGTGGACCGTCCCAGCCTGAGTCTCGCCCAGGCCATCGGCCGTCGTTTCGAGGCCACGTTCCGCTGACTCTCGGCGCCTTCCTCTTCCTCGGGTCTTGCTTCCGCGCGCCCTCCGGGTCGACCTTGTCCCGTCCCATGGACCCCCGCGCCTCCACCGCGACAGCCGTCGCCATGGCGATGTTGGCATTGCTGCTGCCCCCGTCCTTCCGGACGCGGGC
>Ga0114969_10001274_pt1 | contig 21467 bp, 15 predicted proteins | sample M_130807_MF_Meta_FD_87316 | JGI IMG/M metagenome (GOLD analysis project Ga0114969, IMG submission 87316) | Freshwater microbial communities from Lake Montjoie, Canada to study carbon cycling - M_130807_MF_MetaG | ecosystem: Environmental > Aquatic > Freshwater > Lake | place: Lake Montjoie...
AAATCAAGAATGTCATTTATTATTGTTAATAAATCAGCTCCTGATTTATTAACAATCCGTGCAAATTCTTGTTGTTTTACTGTCATTGTTGCATCTTTGTTTTCATGAAGCAATCTTGAAAGGATAATAATACTATTTAAAGGCGTTCTTAATTCATGACTCATATTTGCTAAAAATTCTGACTTATACTTGTTAGATTGCTCTAGTTGTTCGGCTTTAAAATTCAATTTAATATTGGCATTTATAATTTCTATATTTTTTTTACTTACTTCTTTGTTTCTTACTTCAATTACCTTTGAATTTTTTATTAGTTGATAATTTAAATTCTCTAAATCAAATTTTTGCTTTTTTAATTTTTCTTCCGACATTTGCAATTCCCAACTTTGGTTATTAGATTCTTTTATGGAAATCTGCAATTGATTCTCACGAATTTGAAGCTGTTTGTTAAGTTTTTGAGAATGAGTTAAAAGTATTTGTAATTGATCCTCTGATTTTTTTCTTTCTGTAATATCAATACCTATTATAATAAATTTGATTATTTTGTTGAAATCTTCTAATTGTGGGGATACCGTAAAGTTCATCCAAAATGGTTCTCCGTTATTTTTATAACAAATCATTTCAATTGTGAAAGATCTTTTAATATTCAGATTAGAATAAAAATTACTTATGGATTTTTCATCAGTTAAATTTCCGAATAATAAATCCTTAAAGTTTTTATTTTTTGCCTTTTGCCAAATTATTCCAGTCTGGTTTTCAAACCCTAAATTTACGTACGAAATTTTTAATGAATTATCAGTTATAATAACACTATATGGTGTTGTACTTGCTACCAAAGCCTGTGTTTTAGCTCTTTCTAAACTTTCTATTAATTGAATCTCCTGTAATTTTTTGTTAGTTATATCTTTTGAATTCACAATTCCACCTTTAACTAAATTATTTATGATAACAGGACTAAAGGAAAGTTCAATGTAAATGTTTGTTCCATTTATTATTTGTGTGGTTTCATAAGTAAATGATTCGCCAGCTAAACATAGATCATATAGTAATTTCCAATTATCAATTGTTCCATTTCTTGCTTTTTCAAATTCATCTGATGTATCTAATATATTTTCTCCTATTTCAATATTTTTACCAAGTGTTTTCAACATTAGTTTTTTACAATAATTATTTTGAAAAACTAATTCATAATCTTTATTTATCTGCCAAATTGAATTTCTCATATTTTCAATTAGAGTTGTTAAACTGGCATTTTGTAATTCAATATTTTTATTAGCTTTTGAAAATAAACTCATCGCATAATAAACACAGTAAAGGGTAGCTAATGAAGTTATTATTAGATTTTCTTTATTATTTTGAATTAGAACTTCGCTTGATAAGTTTGTTAAATATTGAAAATTAAATGGTAAAAATTCAATTATTGTTAATAGCACTAATGACAAAGAACAAAAAAATAATTTACTTTTTGATTCTTTTGAATCGAAAAGTAGTATCGTACCTGCTGTTAATGGAATAAACCAAAATTGGTTCCCAGACATGTTTCCAAGTAATAAACTTGAATAGGAAAGATTAAAATTTAATAGGATTAAAAATAAATTGCGGCTTACTTTTAAATTACCTTTTTTTAGTAATGTAAAGCAAATTATATATCCTAAAATATCCCAGATTCCTGCATATACAAGAATTTGTATATTTTCAATTATATTGTAAATTAAATACCCTACAGTTATTAATGTTGTAACTAATATTACACGCTGTACTATTGTTATTTTCTTAATAAGAGTTTTGTCGTCAATACCTTTCAGGGTTGGTTTTAATAGGTAATTCAAAACTTGCTTTAGCATAATTGGATCTTCACTTATTTATTAGTTGTTTTACGCTATAAATGGCAGTAGGTTACGAATTTTTATTTATAAGATATTTACAGAATTTTAACAATAATTTTCGACTTTAGTAGGATTTATACTTATTCAAACTAATACATTATTTTTGCCGTTATAGTATTATGAAAAAATCAACAAGACTTATCACTTTATCATTAGTACTGTTATTTAGCTTTTTAGCTTACAGTCAGTTGGCTGTTCAGAAGGCTAATCTTAATACGAATAGCGGTACTGCCAAAAAAGTTCAAATTTATACTGATAAAGTGGTAAAATCAGAAAATGAATGGAAAAAGCAATTAACGCCAGAATCTTTCCAGGTAACTCGTAATCAAGGTACTGAAAGAGCTTTTGCTGGAACTTATTGGGATAATCATGAAAAGGGACTTTATCGCTGTATTTGTTGTAATCAACCTCTTTTTTTATCCGATACCAAATTTGAATCGGGTACTGGTTGGCCTAGTTTCTTTGCAGCAGTTGATCGTAAATGTATTGTAGTTCATGAAGATGATAGTTATGGTATGGAACGCAACGAAGTAGTTTGTAGCCGTTGTAATGCACACCTTGGTCATGTATTTACCGATGGGCCTGCACCAACACATTTACGTTATTGTATGAATTCAGTTTCCATGAAATTTGAAAAAGGGAACTTTGAATTAAAAAAATAAGATTTAATTTTAATAGTTAAAAATTTTAATTCTTTATTTTCTCATACAATTAACGAATTAAAATTTATAAATCGTTAATATTAGAATGGATAACCAATTCCAAAATTAAAAGTTATATCATTGATTTTTTGAACATTAAATACCCATCTTTCTCCTTTTGTTAATGATGGATCTTTTAATTTAATAGCACCATCCAAACGAATAATAAAAAAAGTAAAGTCGAAGCGTAAGCCAAGGCCTGTACCAATAGCAATTTCATCCAGAAATGAATTGAATTTAAAAGTTCCGCCAGGGATTTCTTCTACTGGTCTTAGCAACCATATATTTCCTGCATCTGTAAACCAAGCTCCTTTTAATTTGCGAAAAATGCCGAAACGATATTCTAGATTACTCTGTATTTTAATTTCACCAAATTGTTCATATACATCGCTTTTTTGAGATGACCCTGGCCCAATTGATCTAGACTTCCATGCTCTAATATCATTTGGGCCTCCTGCAAAGAAGCTTTTCTCGAATGGCAAGCGAACAGAATTTCCATATGCATAACCTAATCCCGAACCAAAACGAAATACTAAGGTATTTGTTTTTCTTACTGTAATATAGTGGCGATAGTCAAAATCTGGACGAATATATTGAGCATAATTAACATTGAAAATTGTAGTATTATTTGTAAAAAGGTTAATACTATTTCCTGCATATTCTAAGTTCCCACGTATATAGGAATAGAATTTAGATTTATTTAATTCTTGATTACTATAAATTATTGAAGTTTGTCCGTTCGCAATTAACTGGTCTTTATAGCCAATTAAAATATTGGGATCATTTAGAGAAATTAATTGCTGTTCAAATACTGGATCTAATTTAACTTTTAAAAAATTTAATTCAGCGGGGTATAAAAATAATCTAGTATATTTCCCATATCGTGCACTCCAAAAGAACGATACGTTTAGTAATTGACGAAAATATTCTAGTCGATTTTGGATATTATATCCAACATTTATAGATGTGTTTTTATTATTTATTTCTGTATTTATAATATCAAACCCCAAAAATCTTGGAAAGTTAAGTGTAACATCAGGACCTAATTCATAAGCATTAAAAATTGGAATTATTTTCTGACTTTCAAACGTAGTATCACTAAAATTTCGTTGTAATTCAAGACCGCCTTTTATTCGAAAGTCAAACGATTCAGCACCACCAAAAATATTTTTATTTTTATAAGTAATATTTCCAGCTAAGCCTAAATTTCCTCCGCTATTTGTTACCTCTGCCTCTAATTTATAATCTTGCCGTGGCGAAGGTGACAATAAAATATTACATATTAATGGTATCTCCTTCGAGTTATCTGTTTCGATTAAAGGTTCAAATTTGGTATTAATAAATTTAAATACTGAAAGATCTGCTAACCTTCTATAGGTAAGATCAATGTTGGCTTGCGAAAAAAGCGAATCAGGATTAATAAATATTTGCTCAATTATTTTTTTGGGTTTGTATAAAAATTCTTTATTGTTATTTGATAAAAAATAATAGTCATTTATTTTTATGGTGTCTTGAAATGATTTGTTTTTATCTGAAATAGGGTCGTATTCCATTTCAATATATACCTTTTTAAATGTGCTTTTTTTATGGTACGAATAATCATTGTTGCTCGTGGCTTTATCTCTAAAAATATTTTGAGGATTTGCAATCTTCAAAATTATATTTACCTTATTTGAATGAAGGCTAGAATCAATTTTAAAAGTAATATATTGTGGCGTAAAATAATAATAACCATGATTTCTAATATTTGAACTTATACGATCTCTTTCTTTTTGTAAGGTTGTGTTGGAGAATATAGTTCCTGATTTTATTAAGGTTTGAATCGTATCTTTTAAAACCACTTCTTTGAGTATTGAATCAGGAATTAAATATTTCATATTCAAAAAGCTATATGGCTTTCCACTTTCTATTAAATAATAAACTTTGCATGTTGTTTTCTTTCTTACAATCGAATCTTTTGCAATAGCGTTAAAATAGCCATTGTTTTGCATGAAAATTTCAAGTTGCTGTTTACTCTTATTGGTAAGGTTTGTGTCAAGTAGAACAGGTTCTTCGCCGACTGCCGTTTTAAGATAATTTTTAATTTTAGTTTCTTTTCCTCTATTCGCCATAAAATAAACGCCAAGATGGAACCTGAAAACATATAAAATACGGCGATTAGGTTTTTGCTTAATTATACTAGTTAAATTCTCTTTAAATTCAGGATAATCGGTTTTAATGATATTTTTGTCCAATAAATATTCATTGGCGGGAATATTACGTAAAACACCACATCCAGATCCGAAAACAGATAATAGGATAAATAAAAATAAATTAAATCTCGCCTTTTGTGTTTTCATAGCAGGTGCACAAAAGTACAATTCTCTTTCATTCCACCTTTCAAACAATGGCATCACGTTCAATAATTAGTTTAGTTCGATCCTTGCATCAACGAAAATTTCGAGATCAGGAAGGTTGTTTCATTGTAGAAGGTCCAAAACTTATTCAGGAGCTTTTTAATTCTAGTTTCATAATACTTCATGTATTTGCTCTTAAAACTTGGGATTTGCCTTTATTTTTTAAGGATATTCCTGTTGAATTCATAACCGACAAGGAGCTTGAACAAATGTCGGCATTGCAAACTCCTAATAAGGTGCTAGCGGTCGTAAAGAATCCTGAATCTGCTAGTTTTCAAATCCCAAGTTCCGGTTTCCATTTATTAATTGATCAAATTCAGGATCCTGGCAACTTAGGAACTATTATTCGAATTGCCGATTGGTTTGGTTTTCAATCAATAATTTGTTCTTCTGATACTGTAGAATGTTATAATCCAAAAGTGGTTCAAGCTACTATGGGAAGTATTTTTAGAATCCCGGTATATTACCATTCATTATCTGATCTCTTGATTAAGAATGCGTTAGGTTCAAAGATTCCTGTTTATGCCACCTTGTTAGAAGGTGAAAGCTTGTATAATCAAACACTTACTCCAAACGCTTTGATAATAATGGGAAATGAAAGCAGAGGCATGAGCCCAATTTTATTACCCTTCGTAAGTCGGGCTATTCGAATTCCAGAAGGAAAGAAAAATGCTCCAGTTGCAGAATCTCTTAATGTTGGTATTGCAGCTGGGATTATTTGTGCTGAATTCTGTCGACAATTTCCAGCATAAAAAAACCCTCTGGTTAGAGAGGGCTTTCACTGTATTCCTGATTGATTATTTAATTGAGTTTAGTAGGGACTACCATCTTAAACTCTGGAATTTTTACAAAAAATAATTTTTTATCCATTTGGCGTTCCATTAGATAGGTGCCAAACATCTTACCGATTTCTGTATTTAAGTTACATCCGGATACATATCTATATGTTTCGCCAGGAGCAAGGTATGGTTGTTCTCCTACAACACCTTCACCTTCAACTTCGCGACGGCTGTTATCGGAATCTACAATGTACCAATGGCGGCGTTTTAACCTTATCGCATTATTACTATCATTTTTTATGGTGACGCGGTATGCAAAAACATAATGTGCCTGAGAAGGATTACTGTGTGTGGGTTGATAAAAAGTTTCAACGCTAACTTTAATCCCCGCCGTAACTTCTGTGAAAGTGCTCATATATCTTCTAATATTGAAGATCAAATCTAAACAAGCATAAGGAAAATCCAAATAATTTTTGATCAATAGGGATTATTTGTTGGTAAAGGGCATGTTTTAGCAAGAAAAAAATTATTTCGATCTTGAGTATATCATTCGATAACCTACCAAATGATCATATCTGCTTGCTACGTCTTTGTAATAAACAAAAAAGGCATATTCATTTTCAGTTTCATAATGATTCCCCTCTGTATCTGCAATGATTGATGGTGATTTAACAGTTGGAGAATAGATGTATTCGTAATTATAGTATCCCTGCTTTAGGCTTATTGTTTGCTCATAGCTATGGGTGATTTCATTATATTTCATCCTTGCTGATGGTAAAAGGCCCCAATCTGTAAGTTGCCCAAAAATATAGATACTTCCCGAATCAACTTCATTAAGAACAGGTAAACGAAATTTTACTTTAACATAATCACCTTCAATATCACCATCACTATCATCATAAATTTTTATTAAATAGCGCCCATTAATATCTTCTTCAGTTGAATATCGTTGTGTAGATTTTCGTGTATCAGGTTTTAAAATAAATGAATATAAATGAGTAATACTATCTTTATTTATTTGTTCAACATATTGTGTTTGAAATCGAGTGGTTCTAATATCAAAATTTCTAAATTCATTTCCTGCATCTAATAAATTCCCTTCTTCATAATCGTAATCTAACTCTCCATCTAAAGCAAACTTTGGTTTTAAATTTGTTAAAGCCGCATCCCATCTATTATTTTGAACAATAGTTACTTTAATATCTGAATATGGATTTGCAACTTTAATAGTATTCAATTTTAATTTAAAATCTATTTCATGATGCGTATTTCTCAACGCAATTTCTGTAGCTCGATGAATAAAGGATTGAATTTCTACTTTACTATCCACTACCCAAAAGCGTTTTGTAATTAAAGGGACATCTGTCGAATCGTTTTTGAAAATTACAAGTAAATAATTTCCTGATATAATAGGACGCATTTGTGCATTAGGAAATTCAAGACTATAATGATAATAATGTTGAGTTGAATTAAATGAATGTCGATAACTTACAATATGATCAGTATAAAATCCATCGATAAAATCGTTTTCAGAGAGTAGAGTGGAAGGTGACCAATCTGAAGTACAATGAATCCAACGATAACTGAAATCGCTAGCATCTTCCTCTAATTCATCAAAAGAAAGAAATAATTTTTCATCACTATTAAGTTGAATAACAGGATTCGATATTGGAGCACCTGCATGTTCAAGAATTACTGTATGGATATTGGGTTTATAGATATGATCTTCATATCTAAGGAAAGTGGAATTGTAATAATCGATACTGTCCTGAGCTCTAACAAAAGAACTTACAAGCAATAAAATTGCTATCCATAAAAAAATAAACCTGAAATTAATCATGCAGGATCTATTTCAATAAGACGAAGATAATGTGATTCCCATTCGCTTTCAGCATGATGAAGTTGACGGTCCAATACTTCAAAATCTTTTTGCATTTTTTTATAATTAACAGCGTCTTTAAAGGCTTCAGGGTCGCTCATTAATTCTGATAAACGCTCGTGCTCCACTTTTATTTTGCTAAGCGCTTCATCTAATTTTTTTACTTCTTGTTCTAATTTCTGCCTGTTTCGTTTTTTATCTTTCTCTTGCTGCTCATCTTTTTGTGGAGTTGTTTTGACTTTTGCAAGTGCTTCAGCTTTTTCAATCTTAGCGGCTTTGTTTATACTGCTTTCTTTTGCTTTTAAGGTATCCTTACGTAATTTCAAATATTCATCATACTCTGCATACGTTCCTGGGTATTCTTTTAGTTGATGATCTTCAATTGACCAAATTTTATTCGCAATTCTAGATAAGAAATATCTATCATGTGATATCACAACGTAAGATCCTTCGTAACGATTTAATACATCTACTAAAACGTTTACACTTGCCATGTCCAAGTGATTGGTTGGCTCATCAAGTAACAAAAAGTTTGCCTTTGCTAATATTGTTTTTGCTAAAGCTACACGAGCACGTTCGCCTCCTGATAATACTTTTATCTTTTTAAACACTTCATCTCCTTTTAATAGGAATGCTCCTAATAAACCTCGCAAATAAGTGTCTTGTTCTTCAGGAGCGAAGGTTTGTAGTTCTTCGAGAGCCGAATTGTTTCCCGTTAAGCTTTCTAATTGATGCTGCGCATAAAATGCAGGAACAACATTATAGCCTGGTTCATGAACACCTTCAAAAGGTTCTTCGCCTCCTAACATTCTTAATAAAGTTGATTTTCCTTTTCCGTTGGCTCCCACAAATGCAATTTTATCACCTCTAATTACTTCTGCTTTTGTATCATGAAAAATTATATTATCGCCATATCTTTTATCTTTAATATCGAGACTTTCAATAATTTTACCTGGTTGTTTATCTACTGCAAAACGAATCCGAATACTTGCAGATGGGCCTTCCACAGCACTAATTCTTTCCATTCTTTCCATCGCTTTAACACGTGATTGAACAGCGCTCGCTTTGGATGCTTTAGCACGAAATCTTTCAATAAATCTTTCTTGTTCCTTAATAAATTTTTCTTGATTTTTAAATTGATTCATTTGTAATTCCATACGCTCCTCTTTTTCGTCAAGATAGTCGCTGTAATTACCAGTGTACAATGTCATTTTTTCGTGTTCAATTTCTGCAATTTTCGTTACTACTCTGTCAAGAAAAAAACGATCATGAGAAACAATCACAACAGTACCTTCATACTCTTTTAAATAATCTTCGAGCCATTGAATAGATGGTAAGTCTAAGTGATTCGTTGGCTCATCTAACAACAGTACATTGGGTTGTCTTAACAATGTTTTAGCTAACATTACACGCATCCTCCAACCTCCCGAAAATTCAGATAATGGTCGTTGTAAATCTTTAGTGGGAAAACCTAATCCTTCTAATATTGATTCTGCTTTATGCTGAAGATTATATCCATCTAAAGCTTCATATTCTGTTTGTACACGATGTAATTTATTTAAAATTTCTTCGGAATGATCATGCTCCATATCCTTAAATAACTGCTCTAATTCATGATGCAATTCATTGGCACGTTCATACGCTTCCATTGCCACTTCAAGAATGGATTTGTCAGAAAGGTAACTTAATAAATCTTGATTTAAGAAACCAAGTATTAATTCATTTCGTTTTGAGATTTGTCCTTTTGAAATAGAATAGTCTCCGCTTATTACACGAAGTAATGTTGATTTTCCTGTTCCATTTGCACCTATCAATCCAATTTTTTCATTTTGTTTGATGTGCCAATTTAAGTCGCTGTATAGGATTCTTGATCCAAACTCGAAGGTAATGTCTTGTAGTACTATCACAATTTATTTTATAATGGTATCAGTTTACCTGATCCTGTAATTTCAGATTTTATGGTTGTTGGGTTTCCTTTATAATAAGTGTTACCTATAGAAGTAATCTTATTATAAAATTGATCTTTAACATTTACTTTAACATCATTTAGACCGCCATGGGTTAAGTCGGTAAGTTTTGATACGTAATTAAGAGCATCAATAGGACCATCACCAGCTGCATAAATAAAACTATTATTTGTAATTCCTAATACATTAATATTAGCAGGTCCATTATTTATTTTCAAATAGGAATCTTTGCAATTTAATTTTAGATTGTAGGTTCCGATGCTTCCATAACTATCTAAATCAAATCTTGGTGTAATTAATGTGTCTTCACACGTTATATCGCCCGATGAATTGTAAATTCGAATGTAAAGTAAATATGGAACCCAAATGTCAACAATCAACGTAGGATTAAAACTACGTACCCAATTGAATTTATTTCGGTTGTTTATTTTCAATGTTTTGCCATCAATATTCGTTTCAATTTTGTCTAACAAATGACTTCCCGCTGTTACTGTCATTCTGTAAATGCTATCATGATGAATTACCAAATCTACATTATCGTTAAGTTCAATGTTTTCTATTAATTGAAAATGTCTTTCTTCAGTTGTTATAGGACCAGTATTTTTAAATAAATCGCCAATATCTTTACATCCAGTAATGGAAATAAAAAGTAAAAGTCCAATTATAATTTTTATTTTTAATTTCATAAGTATTATATTTTATAACCTACTCCATATTCAAAGTAATCGGCTTTGGCGAAGTGCGATTTTAAATTGAAACAAACGAATAAATGTGGATTTATGAAATAACGTAAGGATAATCTATTGTAGATACTTACATCCATTGGTAATTTATTGTATAGGTAATATCCCATTTGATAATACCCTCTAAAGTTTCCTACAATAAGCCCGTAGGAAACATGTAGTCCTGCTCTAAAATTTGCTTTTAATTTATTTAATGAATCACCTTCAAGATCATAAATTCTTTTTTGAAGTGTTGCATCATAAAATAAGTCGGCACCACCTCCAAGTAAACTTTTTCTTGAAATTCGATAATGCAAATCGCCTTCTAGTACACCAATACTTATTTTGGGTGTTGCGCCATAATTTTGATCTTTAAAACCAGTGGCGACATAAAATGTGATCTCTTTTGATTTGTTGTAAGGTTCAAGAATGCGTCGGTAAATATTTATTTGGCCTCCAAAAAAATGTTGAACTCCTAAATTAACAGTCGCAATGTTTAATCCTGCATTTGGAAGTCGTGCTGCACCATTAGAAAAATGAGTAAAATCAATTCCAGTACTTATTTGTGTTTTCGAATTACAAGGAATTCTTAATTGTAGTCCTGTAGTTATTGTTCCATTAATATGTGTACTAATTGCTTGATTTTTATAGAGCTCGTTTATTGTGTATCTTTTTTCAATATAACCTATACCTACACCAAAGCGAATATTTAAACGCAAGTGATTTTCATGTAAAAGAGGAAAAACAACCAATGAATAAAGTGCATGTCCATTGCCGAGGTATTCACGATTTCCTAAATCAAAAAACTGATAGGCAAAACCATATAAAGGTGAATTATAGTTTTGTTGCCATTCAGGGATTCCATTACTACTTTTTAAATAAGAAACTTCGATACTTTTTATTTTATCTTGTTGAAGATACATTAATGAAGGCCGATGCGCTATTAGAAAACCAGTTTGTAATTTTACTCCAACCGACCAAGAGCCAGGAATTGAAATGGTATCACCATTAGCCATGCAAAAAAATGGGCTGATGAAAATAAATACGATAAGTCGAATTCTACTTGACATTTTAATAATTTCCAAATTGGGATGCAAAGGTAAAAAACGCCAGCTGGTTTGAGTTCATTAACTTTGCAATATGACTACAATACATGAAAAATTATCAGCATTTGAGCGACTTTTGACCATAATGGACGAATTAAGAGCCAAATGTCCGTGGGATAAGAAGCAAACGATGGAAAGTTTACGCCATTTAACCATCGAAGAAGTGTACGAGTTAGGTGATTCTATCTTAAATAATCAGCAAGAGGAGATCAAAAAGGAACTTGGCGACATCCTTCTTCACATCGTTTTTTATGCGAAAATTGGTTCTGAAACCAACACTTTTGATATCACAAGTGTAATAGATTCTCTTTGCGAAAAGTTAATTCACCGACATCCACACATTTACGGAGATGTAATTGTTGCTGACGATGCAGAAGTAAGCCGTAATTGGGAGAAATTAAAACTTAAGGAGGGCAAGACGTCTGTTCTTGAAGGTGTTCCTGTTTCGTTACCAGCGCTGGTAAAATCAATGAGAATACAAGAAAAAGCTCGCGCTGCTGGTTTTGATTGGGAGAGGAAAGAACAGGTTTGGGAAAAAGTTGAGGAGGAGATGAATGAATTTAAAGCAGAAATTACCAATAACGATCATGTAAAAGCTGAACAGGAATTTGGTGATTTAATGTTTTCGTTAGTCAATTATGCGCGATTCATGAAAATCAATCCAGAAGAAGCATTAGAGCGGACCAACAAAAAATTCATCAGCCGTTTTCGATATTTAGAAGATACGGCAAGAGCCAATGGTCAGATTTTAACTGAAATGACATTAGAACAAATGGATGTTTATTGGAACGAGGCGAAGAGTAAAGAATGAAATAATTTGAAGATTTTACAATTTTAAAATACTTGCTTTGGATTTTTTTGCTTTACATTAGGGATGTTTTTAAAATGTGCCGTTTAGCCAATTTGCCAATGAAAAAGTAATAATAATTGGGTTATTTGATGATTCTTTTTGTGATTTTGTATTTCATTAGTTCTGATATGCTAACGAGTATTGTTATTTTGTTTAAAATCTGTAAATGTTCAGAATTTTTAATTTAAAATTTCGAAGTGAGTCGGTGTACAGCCTTTAAAAGAATCTTCTTCGGTTTTTTTTTCTAAATTAGTTGTATTCGAAATGGATTGTTAATTTTGAAAACTTATATAAAAAATTAAAATGAAGAAATTATTTACTTTATTATTACTTGCAATTGTAATTCAAGGAAAGTCACAAATTACGCTTACATCAGCAGACGTGCCTGTGTCAGGTGATACCATTCGTTTGAGTGTTGCATCTCCTCTTTCAAATGTGAATTTTACTCAAACTGGTGCAAATTTTGCATGGAATTTCACTACCTTGGTTCCTGATTCTCAAGTTGTTGATTCTTTCTTGGCAGTTTCAAGCACAGGATTTACGTATTCCCTTTATTTTTCTGCTTTTACTGGCCATCCTTCAAATTCAGCACATAAAGGTGTGGATTTATCAATTATACCAGGTATTCCGCTAACGGATGCTTATAATTTCTATAATAAGACTTCTTTAAAATATGAACAAGTTGGATTGGGTGCAACCTTAAGTGGTATTCAAGTTCCTGTAGGTTATACTAATAAAGATGTTATTTATAATTTCCCTGTTAATTTTAATGATGCAGATTCATCAGATTCGAATTTTTCTATTTCTTTAACAGGAACTGGGTCGTTATATGGTAATCAACATCGTGTAAATCATGTTGATGGATGGGGATCTTTACAAACTCCTTATGGTACTTTTAATGTTTTACGTGTTGTATCCGAAATAACAGCACATGATTCAGTGTATTTGGATACTCTTTCTCAAGGATTTGGAATAGATCAACCATTAACTAGAGAATATAAATGGATTGGTAATAATAAGAGGTTGCCTTTATTGCAAGTTACAACTCAAGAAGTTTTAGGAGTTGAAACAATTACTTCAATTCGTTATCGTGATAGTGTTCGTGTTTTGCCGATTCCAACTGGAATTGATGAGATCGTAAGTACAAACGATATTCAATTATTCCCAAATCCAAGCAAGGATAATTCTCTTTTAAGATTTGTTTCAGATGCAAATAAATCAATAAATATTTCAATAGTTAATTTGTCTGGAAAAGAAATTCAAAGCAAAAATTACTTCGCAAAAAATGGATTTAATGAGTTCCTTCTTTCATCAACAAATTTATCTTCAGGAGTATATTTTGTGAAGATAAATCAAGCCGATAAAAATGTTAAAACTTTAAGATGGGTAGTAGAGAAATAATTTATTTGGTATAAGGTTTAAATATATTTCATATAAATAACAAGAGCATTTTAAATAGCTATAAGTGATTTTATTCATTGTTTAAAATTATAATTTCTCTAAACACGTCTAACACGACAACTCATTTTTAAATTAGTAAATTATTTTTTTTCATTGGCACATTAGCACATTGGCAAATTGGCACATTTTTTTTATCTTTGTAATTCCAATCACAGTTCGGATTGTGAAATATTAAATGCCCAGGTGGCGAAATTGGCAGACGCACCACTTTGAGGGGGTGGCGCCGTAAGGTGTGCGAGTTCGACTCTCGTCTTGGGCACTCAAGTTTCAAACAAAAAATCCCGCCAAAAGCGGGATTTTTTGTTTGAAACGTAATTCGTAATTCGTAATTCGTAATTCGTAATTCGTAATTCTTAACTCTTAACAAACGAAACCATCTTTTTGTATCCGTCAACAATAAGCATTAATTGATAAATGCCTGGAGATAAATCGTTGATTGGAATTATTAATTCAGAAGATGTTATTGTTGAATTATTTTCAGGTATTCGTATTAATCTTCCAGAGATATCATAAATTTTATAGATATAAACTTTGTTGTTTAAATTTTCGAAATTAAGATTTAATACATCAGTTGCTGGGTTGGGTGAAATATTGAATTTTATTCCATCAACTAAATCTTTTAATCCAACAGTTTGATCAACATTAAAATCATCAATTGAAAAACCTGAAGCAATTAAACTAATATCACTTGTAAATACAAATCGATACCTTATAAACGACAAGCCATTAAATGCAGTAGTATTATAAGTGCTATGAATCCATCCTCCAGAGGCGCCACTCCAGCCTGGTTTATTTTGTATAGCTATAGTAGTATTGTACCAATTAGTCCCATTAGGGTCGTTCTGGATGCCTAAAACACTCCACGTATTTCCATTCGTAGAGTATTCTATTCGCAACCCATCTTGATTAAACTCAGAGTCGTAATTCAGCCAAAAATCAAGGGTGCTTGTTAGTGAATTACTGTAATTGAAAATAGGGGAATATAATTTTGTGTTGGCGAGTATGCCATAAGAAGTTGTTAAATTTATATCCCAGCAATTTGAGCCTGAATGACTGCTCGTAGTTGAGCCATAATTTGGCGATCCTAATTCCCATGTTGTATTGCCAAATGTAGAGGGATTAACAACCCAATAATTGTTGCCACTTTCTAGGTTGTCAGAAAACGGTGGTGATATCACTGAAATACCATTATAGGAATATTTTAAAGTGTCATTGTCATGTCGTAAATCATTAACCCAATCAACATAAACAGCAATATTATTTAATCCTGGAGATGGCACTACTTGTGGTAAAGAAACTACTATTGATGAATCGTGGAGTAATACTCCTGTCCAGTTTTTTGAGGCGATAGTTCCATTATTATTTGAATACTTTAGTACAAGATTGTTTATTGTTTGAATTCCATTATTTCGTAATGTAATAATTACATCATTATTCAAACTCGCAGCGGCTTCTATACCTGGACTAATTAACGAAGTAATTTCTGCATCATTCTGATAATCTACTTTTAATTCAACATCGTCAATGGAAACCCCATCTCCGGTAGCAGTCGATAAAGTAGATGAAGAGAAAATAAATCTAAATTGTACTAATGTTGGTATTGATAAGGAGTCAAGGCTAATACCAGATTTTATCCAACCTAATGAGGATTGGTTCCATCCAGCTTGAGATGTAGGCACGTAGATAGTTGAATTGTACCAATTTAATGCAGGGACATTAATTACATTTGGAATAGGCTTCCACATTCCAGTTAAGTAACTGTAGTATTCAATATAAAATCCATCATAATTACAATTTCTATTTTGCCAAAAGTACAACCACGGATCAACAGCAGCTGTTAAATCATAAATAGGAGTATAAAGATATGTTTTAGCATTTGCTTTGTAAGGTGAATTTAAATTCGTGTCCCATGCATTGTTTCCTGAATGAGCTGAATTAGTGGAACCATAAGTTGGATTTCCTAATTCCCAATTCGTATTTGGACTTCCTGTTGTCATGGTAGTAAAGCCTAGACTTCCTGATTCGAAATTATTAAAAGATGCTGGAATTATTGGTGTTTGTCCATATTGTGTAATGCATAAACTATCATTAGGTGGATTTAAGTCGCCAATTAAATTAGTAAAGGCACAAACAGTATAATTGCCACTAGGCACTATAAATCCAGTTAGTGAAACAAATGCCGAAGCAAATGAAGGTAATGTTCCAGCGTAATTAATAACAACTGGTGAACCATTATTAACACGATATCCAACATTGAAATTGCTTATAGATTGGAACCCTTCATTTTTTATTTTTATCACTACATTACTTAGTAAATTTCCTGCACTTAAATTAAATAAGTTTGTAGTAATGGAATCTACAGTTGCATCTAAAGCTAGTCCTTGGCTTATTTGAAAATCATCTATACTAAATCCATCAGAAATAACTGAAGCGTCCGAAGTAAAAATAAATTTAAAAATTACATTTGGTTCGTTATTAAGAATTGATAATCGATAGGTACTTTTTTCCCATGAATTTGAAATTCCAGCCCAAGCAGATTTAGAACTTGAATTAATAGATAACTCATTATACCAATTGGTACCTAATGTGTCATTGAAAATTCCTAATGTATTATAAGTAATGCCTCCATCAACGCTATAATCTAAACGACTTCCATCAAAATTTATTTCAGTTTTAAAATTCTTCCAAAAAGAAAGTGTAGCATTGTTTACTCCGCTAAAATCAAAGATTGGAGACCGCAGTTCTGCGTTTGCGTTAGTTGAATAAGGAGAATTTAAATTTATATCCCAACAATTAATTCCCGAATGAGTTGAATTAGTATATCCAAAAGTTGGTAATCCTAATTGCCATTTACTTAAAGTATCAGTAGGGTTATTTGATATCCATCCATTGTTCGCACCATCAAAATTGTCGGTATACGGAATGGTAATAGATGCTAGGCCAGTTCCGATTGAACAAATACTATCATTATTGTGATTTAAATCGCCAGGAGCATTTATAGAAATACAAATATTAAAAACCCCTGCAGGAACTATAAATCCAGGGATATTTAAAGTGTCTGACGTGAAAGGCAATATTGGCGTAATGAAATTTTTTGTAATTGGAGTTCCTCCATTTAGTCGATATGCAATACTATAATTGTTTAGGGTAGTTACTCCAAAGTTCTTTATTAAAACTTTGATAGTAGGAACTGCTGACCCGCTTGATAAAAATTTCAATGGAGTTATGATGGAATCTAAAGCCGCATCAATTGTTAAGGCAGGTGTAATTGTAAAGTCATCAATACTTATCCCATCTGCAATTACAAAAGCATCTGAAGTAAATACAAAACGAAATTTAACAGAAGGAATATTGTTAAAAGCTGAAAGTAGGTAACTGCTTTTTTGCCATCCGTTATTAGTTCCACTCCAACCTGCATTTGAAATTGAATTTAAATTAGGTGTGTTGTACCAATTAGTTCCCAATGGATCTGCATATTGACCTAAATTATTCCACGTAAAGCCTTGGTTTAAACTATAGTCAATATGTAATCCATCCCAACCAATTTCTGAATTACGGTTTTGCCAAAATGATAATACAGCAAAAGCTGTATTGGTAAAATTAAATTCGGGAGTTTCTAGATTGCATTTCGCATTAATTTGATAGGAAGTATCTAAATTAGTGTCCCAACAAAACAGTCCTGAATGTGTAGATGAAGTAAGTCCAAAGTTTGGCGATCCTAATTCCCATTGTGTATTGATTGGCCCTGAGTTGTTCGCAACCCAAAAAGGAGATCCTGAATCAAAGTTTTCGGAATATGGAAAGCTGTTAACGATTTGTCCGAAAAGTGAGGATGTAGTAAGAGAAATGGTTAATATAAAAATGAAATATCTTCTAAAATTCTTATTCATAAGCTTGGGTTTAATGGATTGGTAAACCTAAAAGTATAGAATTTTTTTTATTCTTTCCCTTAAATTAATTCTTTTTCATTATTCAATTTAAAAGAGGCTGATTCATAATAAATAAGTAAATGAAACAAATTATCATACAAATAGAAGAAAGAAGCGTCATTCTCATAGTATGCGAAAAGTTAGCATTTTCTGGATTTCTCCAGCATTTTGAACCCCAGATTAAAAAGTAAATAGTAATCGGGAATAAGCAAGCCATAAAGCGAATAAAATAGCTTAAATCGTAAAATGCATTAAAGTATAAGTATGCTATCCCACATGATGAGATAAACATTATGGCAGACAAAACAAATGTTCCTTTGATGCCTAATAGCAAACTTATCGTTTTATCTCCCCTTTCACTATCTTCTTTGTGCTGATAAATTTGAGTAATTGGATATAAGCCTCCAATTAATAACGTTGCCAAAAGCATAGCAAGTTTATTCTTGTCATTTAACCAATTGATATTAAAATTATTTGAAGCACTCATGTTCGCTAATAAAAAGGTGTAAGCACCTTGAAAGATCATCACAATTAGCCAACTAAGTATGGCATATTTTTTTAAACGAATTTTATGCCAACTATATGCTTTTGAAACAGCGATATAAATCGCCATTAAAAAAAATAATTCTTTATTAACTAAAAGGCAAAGTGCTAAACCGTACGTGTCGAATATAATACTAACAGTGTAAAGTTTGGGTGTAACAGGTGGTGGATTTTTTAAGCCTCCAATACTTCCTGTATCTTTGTCCATGAAACTATTATAAATATTACTCGCTGGGTAAATAAAAAAATGTAATACAATGAAAACAATTGCTGTATTCCAAAGGTTTATAGATGTAGTCTGGCTAATAGCAAATATATAAATAGGCAACAGGAAAAATGAAAACGGTAATCGTAAATGTTTTAAGGTATTCTTATCAAAAAGCCTATCTTTAGTGTTAGTCATTATTGTATTTCTGATGTAATGTGATTTTCAAAGTTAAATAAAATGAACGAAACAAATAGTAATTCAACTATTAGGGCCATTGGAGTTGCAGTACCTCCTCACAAAATTTCGCAATCCCATCATTATTCTATACTTGAAAATGCCAATGGACTTAGCCGTGAACAAAAATTGCGCTTAAGAAAGATTTATAGTAAAAGTGGAATTGAAAATCGTTTTTCGGTATTACCTGAGTTTGGTGATGATCATTTTGAAGAACATTTATTGTTCGATCCATCCGGTTTAAAACCACTTTTTCCTATTTCAAGTCGTATGAGATTGTTTGAAAAATTTGCATTTGACTTATGCGAAAAAGCTATTTTAGATTGTTTAAATAAGTTTTCAAAATTCGATAGGTCTTCAATTTCTCATGTAATAACTTTTAGCTGCACTGGAATGTCGGCTCCAGGGTTAGATATTCAAATTATTGATCGACTTGAGTTAAACAAAAGCGCTGAACGTACATGTATTAATTTTATGGGTTGTTATGCCGCTATTAATGCTTTGAAAGTTGCGAATTACATTTCTTTGGCAAATAAAAATGCAATAGTCTTAATTGTCGGAATAGAGTTATGTACTTTGCATTATAATAAAAGTAATGAACCTGATCAGGTAGTTGCAAATGCAATTTTTGCTGATGGCGCCTCAGCGGCAATTATTTCTTTCAATGAAATCTAATTAAAAAACGATTTGTTAGGTTTAAAGATGTTAAATTTTTATTCAGAGTTTGAACCAGCAGGAAGAAAAGATATGGCATGGAGTATAGGAGATCATGGATTTGATCTGCGATTAAGTTCTTACGTCCCTGAATTGCTAAAACAAAATATGTCCAGTTTTATGCAAAAATTATTTTCGCGTTCTGGATTATCTACTACCGATATTGATTTTTATGCAATTCACCCTGGGGGTATTAAAATATTAGAAGCTTGTGAGACGGCATTAAATTTATTGCCAGAGAAAAATAAAATATCCTATGATGTTTTGCGTGAATATGGCAATATGTCATCAGTAACTATTCTATTTGTTTTAAATGAAACAATAAATTCCTTAAATAAATTTGACATAGGAAAAAAAATATTTTCTTGCGCATTCGGACCTGGATTGACAATGGAATCTATGATATTAGAAATAGCTTAATTTATTTCACTATGTTTAATTCCAGTTTTCGTTCAACGTTACCAGAAATTATGGACCAGAATAATTTGGAGGAACGTGATGTGGTTGCAGCATTAAAAGACATCGAAAAGGTCAATATTTATTTAGGTGGCTGTAAAGTTATTCTGAATGCCTTGAATAAATTAAATTGGAAAAAAAAATCTTTATCCATTTTGGATATTGGGAGTGGGGGAGGCGATACTTTGAAAGCTGTTGCTGATTGGGCAATTAAAGCAAATGTTAATGTTTATTTGATCGGAATTGATATTAATCCAATAATGACAAATTTTGCTTTGTTAAACTGTAAAGAATATTCAAATATAAAATTTGAAACTTGTAATGTTTTCGATGAAAAATCAGTAAACTATAAAGCTGATATTGTAATGTGCAATTTATTCTGTCATCATTTTGATGAATTGGAGTTAATAAAACTTCTAAATCGGATGAATGATTTATGTAATTTTAAAATAATAATTAACGATCTACATCGAAATTGGTTTGCATTTTATTCTATAAAAATTATTACTAAGTTATTTTCGAATTCCTACATGGTAAAATATGACGCGCCACTTTCGGTAGCACGATCACTTACTAGAGATGAATGGTTAATTTCATTGAATTCATCTGGATTTACTAATTATAAAATTAAATGGTGCTGGGCTTGGAGATGGCAAATCATTATAGAAAAATAGATTCATGAATATTATTCCACTTTCCCAAAATTTTGATTCTTATGATGTGATGATCATTGGTGGCGGATTGGCAGGTTTAGTTTCTTCAATTCAATTAGCAAAGGCTGGGTTTAATGTGGTATTAATTGAAAAAAAAGAATATCCTTTTACAAAAGTATGCGGTGAGTATGTTAGTAATGAGGTATTGCCATTTTTACAATCATTAGGCTTTGATCCTTTTAAATTCGGGGCAGCTTCAATAAAAAAACTAAGATTATCTACACCCTCAGGCAAAAATATAAGAATCCCTCTTGATTTAGGAGGTTTTGGAATCAGTCGCTTTACTATGGATTTTGAATTGTCCAAAATTGCTAAAGGTTTAGGCGTTATAATTTATGAGAACACTAAGGTTACAAATGTAAATTTCGAGAATTATATTTTTAAAGTAGAATCAAGTGGAAAACAAATTTTTTATTCCAAATTTGTAATAGGTTCCTATGGCAAGCGTGACTTACTTGATAAAAAAATTAAGCGTTCATTTATAAATGAAAGAACTGGATACATGGCAGTAAAATATCATATTAAAACTGATTATCCGATTGACGAGATTGGTCTTGATAATTTTCATGGTGGATATTGTGGTATTGGAAAAATTGAAGGTGATAACTATAATCTTTGTTATTTGTACAGAAGGAGTGATAATTTCAAGTTTAATTCAGTTAAGGAAATTGAAGAAAGGATTCTTTATAAAAATCCATTTCTGAAAAGTATATTTCAAAATTCGTTATTCTTAAATCCTGAAGCAGAAGTTATAAATGAAATTTCTTTTGCAAAAAAAAATCAAGTTGAAAATCATATTTTAATGTGTGGGGATACTGCAGGTTTAATTTATCCTTTGTGTGGCAATGGCATGGCAATGGCTATTCATGCTTCTAAAATTCTTTGTGATTTATTGATTAGTTCTTCTTTACTGAAAAAGGAAAAAA
>Ga0114969_10001276_pt1 | contig 21447 bp, 17 predicted proteins | sample M_130807_MF_Meta_FD_87316 | JGI IMG/M metagenome (GOLD analysis project Ga0114969, IMG submission 87316) | Freshwater microbial communities from Lake Montjoie, Canada to study carbon cycling - M_130807_MF_MetaG | ecosystem: Environmental > Aquatic > Freshwater > Lake | place: Lake Montjoie...
ACTTTGGCCACTGAGATGGGACTTATGCAAGAGCGTATTACTTCAACAAAGAGTGGTTCTATCACTTCTGTTCAAGCGGTATATGTTCCTGCGGATGATTTGACCGATCCTGCACCAGCGACTACTTTTGCGCACTTAGATGCGACGACAGTATTGTCTCGTAAAATTGCCGATTTAGGTATTTATCCTGCGGTGGATCCTTTGGATTCTACTTCAAGAATTTTAACACCAGCTATTGTGGGTGATGCACATTATGACACTGCACAAAAAGTAAAAATGATTTTACAACGTTACAAAGAGTTGCAAGATATTATCGCCATCTTAGGTATGGATGAATTAAGCGATGAAGATAAATTGATTGTATCTCGTGCTCGTCGTGTGCAACGTTTCTTATCACAACCTTTCCATGTAGCAGAACAATTTACCGGATTGAAAGGGGTATTCGTATCTATCGAAGACACTATCCGCGGATTTAATGCAATTATGGACGGAGATGTAGATGCTTACCCAGAAGCTGCATTTAACTTGGTAGGAACCATTGACGATGCCATTGAGAAAGGAAAGAAAATGATGGCTACCGCTTAATTATAAACTTCGATTACTTAAACAGCGTTCATGTTATTGGAAATATTAACACCAGAAAAAAAACTATTCAGTGGCGATGTGCAAGGCGTTCAGTTGCCAGGCATTGATGGTTTGTTTGAAGTCTTAGACAAGCACGCTCCACTAGTGAGTGCATTGGGTGTGGGACAGGTAAAAGTGTTAAAGAAAGGGATGGCTTCAGAAACCTATGCTATCCAAGGTGGATTTGTAGAAGTCATCAACAATAAAGCCACCGTATTGGTAGAGCGAGTTTTATAGTTACTCTATAAGTTAAAATACAGCTTAAAATTTTAAATAATTGTCCCGGTTGCTAATAGTGGCCGGGATTTTTTTTATATTCACCTACCAAAACGAGGTAGCTATTGCTTTTATGAAAAAAACATTCCCAGTCATATTTACCCTTATTGGCCTTTCAATTTTAGGCATCTTGTTTATTCAAGTCACTTGGTTGCAAGGCTTGATGATTCTATCTAAGAATCAATTATCTGACAGGCTGAATCAATCGGGTGTGGTTGTCTCCAATGAAATTGCTAAAAAAATGAATAGTGGGATGTCGTTTCATTTACCTAAAAAAGCATTGGGCTTAAACGACGATTATCATTTACATAATTTTGAAGAAACCACCATTGCAGATATCTATACTCATCAGGAAGTTTATCAGAAAATAAAAATTGCTTTAGAAAAATACGGATTGGGGGATGTTAAATTTGAGTTTGCTGTGGCAGACAAAAAAGGCAATGTGGAATTTAAGAGTAAAAAATTTGAAGATGTTTTTTCGGATGAACTCAACACCTTGCAAAGCAGGGTATCCGTGATTCCTCAGGATGTAATTGAACCTTCGGGTCCTTTTGAGTCTATAATTATTGTGATGCCGAATGTGCGCCTATATCTTTTACACTCCTTGCAGTGGGTGATTGTGGGGGTAGTTTTGTTTATACTAGTGGTATTAGCGGCCTTTTTTATTACCATTCGATCTTTAATGTACCAAAGGAAATTGGTAGAAATTAAAAGAGATTTTATCAACAACATGACCCATGAATTAAAAACACCTTTGGCCACCATTTCCTTGGCGGTGGATGCATTGAAAAGCTCAAAAGTAAATACAGATGTAAAATCGGTGGAATATTTTAGCAATATTATTAAGGAAGAAAATGTGCGCATGAACAAACATGTGGAAACCATTTTACAAGCCGCACAGTTAGACAAAAAAGAAAATGAGTTAAATAAGCAGCCTACCGATATCCACGATTTAATTCAAGGGGTGGTAGAAAGTTTTAAATTACAATTAGAAGGCAAGCCATCAGAAGTAGAAACTATATTAGAAGCCAATCCTTCTGTGATTGAAGTGGATGAAGAGCATTTATTGCATGTGCTGTCTAATTTAATTGACAATGCTATCAAGTATTCCAAAACTTCTATACATATTGCCATTAAAACAAAGTCGCAAAACAATAAAATGTCCATCTTAATTGAAGACAAGGGCATTGGCATGAATGCGGATGCCATCAAACATATATTTGAAAAATTTTACCGTGCTCAGTCGGGTAATGTGCATGATGTAAAGGGCTATGGCCTAGGCATGAGTTATGTGAAGTGGGTCTTGGATGCGCATAAAGGCACCATTCAAGTAAAAAGCGAAGTGGACAAAGGCACTAGCATCGAAATCGTATTACCCCTTAGCTAGTTGATCCAAAACAAAGAACCATCACCATAACTTAAAAAACGGTAATGCTCGTCAATGGCATGCTGATAAATAGTTTTCCATTGCGCTCCGGTAATGGCGGCTATGATGAGTAAGAGGGTAGATTTAGGTTGATGGAAATTAGTCACCAGCCCATTGCAAATTTTAAAAGTATAACCTGGAACAATCATTAGTTGAGTACTCGAAATGAGTGAAGACATTTGATGGTCCTCCATCCAATGAAGTAAAGTACTAAGCGCTGCTTGATTGCTGGTTTCGAATGGGTGCAATTCATAAGCGTCCCATTGTAATAACTTTAGATCCACTCCTGGTATTTTTGTTTCGCCTTTGCTATTTTTGATTTGAATTAATTTCACGCCCAGCCAGTAAAGTGATTCAATGGTTCTAAGCGAAGTGGTACCCACTGCAATCAGTGGGCCAGATTTTTCTTGTCGCTCTTTTTGAATGGCTTTGTTTAATAAAAGTTCAATCACTGATTTAGGCACTTCAAAAAATTCTGCATGCATAGGATGATCATCAATATGGGCAGTTTTGACTGGTAAAAAAGTACCGGCGCCTACATGTAAGCTTAGAAATTGACAATCAATTTTTTTAGCCGCTAAGGATTGAAATATTTTTTCATTAAAATGTAAGCCTGCAGTGGGCGCTGCTACCGAGCCTTCTTCTTTGGCATAAGTGGTCTGGTACCTTTCTTTATCCTCTGTACTAGCGGCTCTCTGAATATAAGGAGGAAGTGGAATATTGCCAATATGTTCAATAATTTCAGAAAAATGAATCTCTTGTTCCCAAGAAAATTCAATTAAAAATTTCCCTTCAACAGCAGCTATTTTTTTTGCGTACACTGAAAAAGATTTTCCCTGTAGCATTATTTTTTTTTCGAGTAAACCTTCTTTCCATTTTTTTGCGCCACCCACCAAACAAATCCATTCCACTTTTTTAGTGGCTTGCATGGCCATTGCCACAGGACTATAGTTGATGCTAGGTTCCAAACAAAAAATTTCTATGGTGCTTTCTTTGTTTGCATTTTCACTACTCTCTTTTTTTTCAAAAAGTATTCTGGCTGCAATTACTTTACTATTGTTAAACAAGAGAGTAGAATTTGCTGGAATGAATTCAGCAATCTGCGCATAGCTAGCTTCTCCAATAATCTCCTTGTCCCAAACCAATAGCTTACTTTCTGCCCTATCCTTGGCAGGCGTGTAGGCGATGCATTCATCTGGTAAATTATAGTCAAATGCTTCAATAGGAAGCTTTTCGCGTTTCATCATGGCCCAAAGGTACATATTGCCTTGATTTTCATGCTAATTCACCTGTTTTTCACATAAAAAAGGGGCTTTTCCACAGGTTTGCACAGCATCAATCAACAAAACTTAGAATTTATGCTATGTATTGCCTTACTGCATTGATTTTCAGCTTGGTTTATTACTTGTGGAAAACTAGAACCCCTGTTTTAGGCGTTGAAAGTGGTAAAATGTGTTAATTTGTGTGAACAAGTGGTAAAAATCACTTCAATTATTCACAATGACAGGCTTTCACGGAGAATATCAATCAACCATCGACGCAAAAGGGCGTTTTCACTTACCTGGCGGTCTTAAAAAACAGCTAGCGGAAGGGGAGAACCACTTTATTGTAAGCAGAGGCTTTGAGAAGTGTTTGACGCTTTATCCAATGAAAAGCTGGCAAGGGATATTAGATCGTATTAGTCAATTGAATGATTTTGATCCAAAAGTGCGTCAGTTTAGACGACAATTTTTAGGTGGAGCGACAGAAGTGGAATTAGATGGAGCTGGCCGTATTTTATTGCCACCCACTTTAAGAGAGTTTGCTTTACCTGGAAAAGAAATTGTTTTAGCGGCAGCATTGGATCGTTTCGAAATATGGGATGCAAGTAAGTACAAACAGCTCTTTGAGGATTTCTCTGCAGATGAATTTAGCAATTTGGCTCAGGAAGTAATGGCAGGAATTAAAAAACAAGATTAAGTAAACAAGATGCAAAATCAACCGATTGATTCTACCGCATCTCAAGCATTTGCTTCTTCTTACCACATCCCCGTCTTATTTCATGAAACCATGGAATACCTAAACATTCAACCAGCGGGCATTTATGTGGATGCCACTTTTGGTGGAGGTGGGCATAGCAAGGGCATCTTAGCGCAATTGGGACCGAAGGGTCGATTGATTGCTTTTGATCAGGATGCGGATGCAAAAAATAATTTACCCAAGGATGCACGTTTATTATTTATTCCAGAAAATTTCAAATACTTACAACGTTTTTTACGCTTACATCAAATTACGCAAGTGGATGGTGTATTAGCAGACTTAGGGGTAAGTAGTCACCAATTTGACGAGGGCAGTAGAGGCTTTTCCACCAGGTATGATGGTCCTTTTGATATGAGAATGGATCTACGATCTACCACCACTGCTGCTAGCGTTATTGAAAATTTTAGTGAAGCCGAATTGCATAAAATGTTTGAACAATATGGCGAAGTAACCAATTCTAAAACTTTAGCCAAACACATTGCTACCCAACGTAAGCATGTAAAATTAAATACGGTTCAAGATTTTAAAACATTCATAGCCCCTGTAGTTAAAGGAAATCCCAACAAATATTGGGCACAAGTTTTTCAAGCCATAAGAATAGTCGTGAATGAAGAAATGGAAGTGTTAAAAGAATTTTTAGCGCAGTTGCCATTGGTGGTTAAACCAGGAGGGCGCGCGGTAATCATCACTTTCCATTCTATAGAAGATCGTTTGGTAAAAAACGCTTTTCGTGTGTCGCAAGAAGATCAAAAAGATGCCCATCCTTTTCTTTCGCCAGAAAGAGAAGTTTTTTGGAAAATCATTACAAAAAAACCTGTAGTGGCTTCTGAAAAAGAAATGAATCAAAACAATCGAAGCAGGAGTGCAAAATTGCGCGCTGCGGAAAGATTATAAGTTGTATGACCGAACCTATTAACCCTAACACTAAGTCTACTTTTAAAAGTATGCTTAACTATCAGTGGATTGTCATGAACATTAGTTTCTTTTTGTTCCTGGCACTGATCGCTATCTTATACATAGCGAATGGGCATTTGACCGACAAAACCATTCGAAAAATAAATACCACCCAACACGAGCTTAAAGAATTGCAGTTCGAGTATAAAACTTTAAAGTCCGATTTAATGCGTCGTAGCAGGGCCGTGGAAATTCAAGACAAAGTAGCACCTTATGGTTTAGTGGTGTCTAAGGAAATGCCAATTCGTTTGACCAAAGAAAATAAAATTCAAAATCAATCTCAAAATAATTCGCAAAATAAATAATGGACGTAAAACGCGACATATTATGGAGGGTTTATTTGAGCTACATCATGATGGTACTAGTTTGTATACTCATCTTGGGCAAGGCTTTTTACATTCAACAAGTACAAGGCAAATATTGGAGAGGACTGAGCGACAGTTTACATCAAAGAATCGTGGACATCCCTGCAGCTAGAGGAACTATTTATAGTGAAGATGGCCAAATGTTAAGTACCAATATACCTCAATTTGACATTTCAATTGATTTTAGAGTAACCCCCTTGCATGAAAAATCTGGTTTATTGTTTAGGACTAATATCGATTCTTTAAGTATTTGCTTGGCTACTATGTTTAAAGATCAATCTGCCGAAAAATATAAAAATGATTTGACCGCAGCCTATGAAGCTAGCGTAGGAAATTATGAGCTAAGAAAAAAAATAAGCTATCGTCAATATTTGTCTTTAGCTAAATTTCCTTTATTTAAATTAGGCAGGTACAAAAGCGGAATGATTGCAGAGGAAAAAAATATTCGCTTAAATCCTTACGAAAATATTGGTTATAGAACTATTGGACTAGCCAGAGATGAAAATAAAGTTGGCTTGGAAAAGTCCTATGATACAGTTTTAAATGGACGCAATGGTCGTCAACTGGTGCGTGCCATTGCAGGTGGAGTAACCGTTCCGGTACAAGAAGGTGAATTTGAAATTGCGCCAGAAACGGGTAAGGATATTGTAAGTACGATAGATGTTTTCATTCAAGAAGTAACGGAGAATGCTTTGAAAAAAATGATGATCCAAAACGATGCGCGAACAGGAGTCGCTATGGTGATGGAAGTAAAAACTGGAAAAATAAAAGCCATTGCCAATTTAGGAAAAGTGGGAGAGGGAGTATATACGGAAGATTTAAATTATGCAACAAGGGTCACTGAGCCAGGTTCTACTTTTAAATTAGTCACTTTAATGTCGGCCTTGGATGATAAAAAAGTAACCTTAGATTCAAAAGTGAATTTAGAGGGAGGTACTTGGAATTATGCAGGCCGTGTGGTAAGAGATGCGGAGAATCACGGCAAACATGACGCCACCGTTTTAGAAGCTTTTGAAGAAAGTTCAAATGTAGGTATGGCTAAATTAGCAGTCACTTATTTCAATGACAATCCTCAAGCCTATTTTAAACATATTACTAAATTAAGAATTGATAGTTCTTCTGGTATTGATTTAATGGGTGAGGGTTATCCTTTATTGATAAAACCTAATAGTAAAAGATGGGGGCCTACTACCTTGCCTTGGATGGCTTTTGGCTATAATATTGCTATTGCACCCATCCAAACTTTAACCATGTACAATAGTATTGCCAATAATGGTGTGATGATGCGTCCTTATTTAGTCAATGCCATTAAAGAAGAAGGTAGAATATTGAAAACGATGAGTCCTAAAGCCTATGAAGGAATGGTTTGTTCACCTTCTACGATCAAGGACTTGCATACTGCTTTAGAGGGAGTATGTACCAATGGAACGGCTAAAAAATTATTTGCAGGTAGTTTGTATAAAGTAGGTGGCAAAACAGGTACTGCCTTGGTAGCCGATGGTAATAGAGGTTATGCAGATAATATTTTTCAGTCTTCCTTTGTAGGTTATTTTCCAGCAGACAATCCACAATACACCATTGCGGTAATTATTATCAATCATCCACATGCAGCCAATCATTTTGGCGCATCGGTAGCAGGTCCTGTATTCAAAGAAATTTCAGACCGCTTGTATTCTACTTATATCCAAAATAAAAGAGGAGTAACACCCATCTTTTCTGTTAAAGACAGCCAAGTATTTAATTATAGTCTTTCTAAAATTTCTCTTCAAGCCATTGCTAAAAATTTAGCCCTTCCCTATCAGGATTCAAGCGAAGCAAGCAATGAATGGGTGCAATTAAAAGGCAAAGGAAAAAATTTGAAAGCTGCGCAAGCCATTGTATCTGATAGTACTATGCCCAATATCAGTGGAATGAAATTAAAAGATGCTTTATGGATTTGTGAAAAAAAGGGCTTGTTGGTAAAATTTGTAGGTAAAGGAAAAGTAATCAAACAAAGCATTGCACAAGGAGAATATATTGCTAAAGGACAACAAATTCAAATTGATCTAAATTAATGAAAGCACTACAAAATATATTATTTGGTGTTAAGTTAAGAGAAGTGGTAGGAACCACGAAGCAAAACATTGCAAATATTCAAATTGATTCAAGAAAAGTTTCAAAGGATGCGGTATTTGTTGCCATCAAAGGAGGGAAGTCGGACGGGCATGCTTTTATTGATACCGCCATTGAAAAAGGGGCAACAGTGATTGTTTGTGAGCAAAAACCAGCAGTATTAAATGGTTCAGTTACTTATATTATTGTAGAAAATGCACAAGAAGCGGTTGCTATTATGGCGCATCAATTTTACGATGAGCCTTCTACCAAATTAAAATTAGTAGGAGTGACTGGCACCAATGGCAAAACAACGGTGGCTACTTTGTTGTTTAAATTATTCAATGAATTGGGCTATACCTGCGGTTTAATTAGTACCATCGAAAATCATATTGGAAAAAATATTGTTCCTGCTACCCATACCACCCCTGATCCTATTCAATTGAATGCATTATTGCAACAGATGGTAGAATCGGGTTGTACGTATGTATTCATGGAAGTAAGTAGCCATGCCATTCATCAACACCGTATTACTGGTTTACAATTTGTGGGCGGTGCTTTTACCAATATCACCCATGACCATTTAGATTATCACCAAACATTTGAAGCTTATTTGGAAGTTAAAAAAACCTTCTTTGATCAGTTGCCAAGTGCTGCTTTTGCCTTAAGTAATTTGGATGATAAGAATGGGGCAAAAATGTTACTGCATACTAAGGCAAAAAAACTAAGCTATGCTTTACATGCGCCTGCGAATTATAAAGGGAAAATTTTAGAAAATCTTTTGAGTGGTTTAGTCATAAATATTAATGACATCGAAGTGCATTGCCGTTTGATTGGCACATTCAATGCCTATAATTTATTAGCAGTCTATGGCATTGCTATTGAATTGGGCGAAAAACCACAAGAGGTATTGGTGGTCTTAAGTGCATTAACTGGTGCGGAAGGCAGATTTGATTATATCGTAAGCAAAGAAAATATTATTGGCATTGTTGATTATGCGCATACACCAGATGCCTTAGAGAATGTATTAACCACCATTGCCAAATTAAGAAAAGGTAATGAGACAGTGATTACGGTGGTGGGTTGTGGCGGAGACAGAGACAAAACAAAAAGGCCCATCATGGCGCAAGTAGCCTGTGATTTAAGCAATAAAGTTTTTTTTACCAGTGATAATCCTCGTTCCGAAGATCCCAATGAAATTATTAAAGATATGGAGCAAGGGTTGACGAGTGCCGCTAAAAGAAAGTACATCAATATTGTGGATCGTAAAGAAGCCATTAAAGCAGCCATCAGTTTTGCCAAAGCCGGTGACATTATTTTAATCGCAGGAAAGGGGCATGAGAAATACCAAGACATTCAAGGCATAAAGTATGATTTTGATGACAAGAAAATTTTGGAAAACCTATTTAACGACTTAGCTAAATAATTCAATTATGTTGTATCAATTATTTTCATGGGTAGATAAACAATTTCATATTCCAGGCTTAGGGGTATTCCAGTTCCTTACTTCTAGAATTGCCATGGCCATTTTGTTGTCACTTTTTATTGCTACAGTCTATGGTAAAAAAATGATCTTGTTTTTGCAGAAAAAACAAATAGGAGAATCGGTAAGAGATTTAGGATTGGCAGGAGAGCAACAAAAAAAGGGAACACCTACCATGGGAGGAATCATCATTTTATTAAGTATTTTAATTCCTACTTTATTGTTTGCCAACTTAGATAAAGTATACATCCGTTTAATGATTTTATGTACCGTTTGGTTGGGCCTGATTGGATTTTTAGATGATTATTTTAAAATTAAAGCCCGAAAGCAGGCACTCGCACAAGGAGCATCTTATAAAAAACAAAATAGCGATGGATTGGCAGGGATTTCAAAAATCATCGGTCAAGTGGGTTTAGGTATTATCATTGGTGTCACCCTCTATTTTAGCAATGCAGTAACGGTAGAAAGAGAAATCGTTGCATCTTCGGTTAGCGCTAGTTTACAAAAAGGAGAAAAAATTGCCAAGGGGGCAGATATTGTAGTGAGAAAAATCAATGGAGTAGAAAGACGTTTTGTAAAAGTAAAAACACCTATTACCACGATTCCTTTTGTAAAAAATCATGAATTTAATTATAGCAAAATAATTAGTTGGATAGGTCCAGGTGCGGAAAAATATACCTGGATCGTGTATATTCTTATTGTCACTTTTATTATCACGGCAGTTTCAAACGGCGCTAATTTAACCGATGGCTTAGATGGACTAGCCGCTGGGGTATCTGCCATCATTGGTGCGGCATTGGGCATCTTTATCTATGTAAGTGGTAACTATGTTTTTGCCGATTACTTGAATGTGATGTACATTCCTAATTTAGGGGAGTTGTCCATTTTTGTAGGCGCCTTTGTAGGTGCCTGTATTGGATTTTTATGGTACAATGCTTATCCAGCACAGGTTTTCATGGGCGATACAGGCAGTTTGGCCTTAGGAGGTATTATTGCCTCACTGGCCATCATTGTAAGAAAAGAATTATTGATTCCAATTTTTTGCGGCGTGTTTTTAATTGAAAACTTATCTGTGATTATACAAGTAAGTTATTTCAAGTACACCAAGAAAAAATTTGGAGAAGGAAGAAGAGTGTTTTTGATGAGTCCACTTCATCATCATTATCAAAAGAAAGGATTTCACGAAAGTAAGATAGCCGTTCGTTTTTGGATCATCACTATCTTATTAGTTGTGGTTTCTATATTAACCCTAAAGACAAGATAAAAATTGGCAAAAAAATTAGTCATATTAGGTGCAGGTGAAAGCGGAATAGGTACTGCTTTGTTGGCCAAACAAAAAGGTTACGAGGTTTTCGTATCTGATGGTGGCACGATCAAGGCTAATTTCCAAAAAGAATTAGAGGAAAATCATATTGAATTTGAAGTAGGTACCCACAGTGTAGAAAGAATATTAGCCGCAGATGAAGTCATGAAAAGTCCGGGCATACCAGAGAAAAATGAAATGGTGAAAGCCATTCGCGCCAAAGGAATTCCAGTGATTAGTGAAATAGAATTTGGCTATAGATATAAGGGTAGTAGTAAGATTGCCGCTATTACAGGCAGCAATGGCAAGAGCACTACGACTGCTTTGTTGTACCATATTTGCCAATTAGTGAATGATGATGTGGCCATGGTAGGTAATATTGGTTTTTCTTTTGCACGTCAAATTGCAATAGCCCCCAAGGCCTTGTACATTATTGAAGTAAGCTCTTTTCAATTGGATGACATTCAATATTTCAGACCAGAGATTGCCATTTTATTAAATATTACCGAAGATCATTTAGATAGATACAATTATCAATTCGAAAACTATATCAAAAGTAAGTTTCGCGTTATTGAAAATCAAACCCAAGAAGATTATTTCATTTATTGCATCGATGATGAAGTCATCGTAAAACATCTAGAACTACTAACTACTAATACTAACCCACTACCATTTTCTATGAAACAAGAAGTAAAAAAAGGAGGCTACATCAAGAACGATCAAATGATGTTAAAAATCCAAGAAGAACGTGTGACTATGAGCATTTATGATTTTGCCTTAAAAGGAAAACACAATGCTTACAACACCATGGCCGCAAGCATTGCAGCCACCACCTTAGGCATCCGAAAAGAAAAAATTCGCGAAGCGGTGAGCAATTTCCATAGTCTGGAACACAGAATGGAATTTGTAGCTACTGTCAGAGGTGTTGATTTTGTTAATGACAGCAAAGCCACCAATGTAAACAGCACTTGGTATGCTTTAGAGAGCATGCAAAAGAAAACGGTATTAATCTTAGGCGGTGTGGACAAAGGCAACGATTATGAATTAATTGCTGAATTAGTCAAAGAAAAAGTGAAAGCTATTGTATGCATGGGCACTGATAATAAAAAAATTATCGAGTTCTTCAAAGGCATCGTACCCATCATCATCGAAACTGATACTGCTAAAAAAGCAGTGAATGCTTCTTTTAAATTGGCAGAAAAAGGGGAGCTAGTATTGATGAGCCCTGCTTGTGCAAGTTTTGATTTGTTTAAAAATTACGAAGACAGAGGTCGTCAATTTAAAGAGTCAGTTAAAGAATTGTAATTATGTTTAACGAAACCACTGACAAGTTATTTTCTCAGATGCCCAGTATTGGCGGCATGAAAGAACATTTGGATCAAAGAACCAGAGGTGATAAATACATATGGGGGTTGGTTATTATTTTATCATTGATATCTATATTGGTAGTATATAGTGCTACTGGGTCTTTGGCGTATAAAATGTATCGAGGCAATACCAGTGTGTATTTATTCAAGCAAGTGGTTTTTACTTTAATAGGACTCTTAGTGATATTTGGATTACACCGCATCAACTATACGGTATTTTCAAGAATAGCCACCATTATGTTCATGTTGTCTATTCCACTTTTAATTTATACTTTATTTTTTGGTGCTAAAATTAATGAAGGCAGTAGATGGATCAAGTTGCCCATTATTAATTTAACCATACAAACAAGTGATTTGGCCAAATTGGCTTTATTCATGTATTTGTCAAGAATGTTGAGTAAAAAGCAAGAAGTAATTAAAGATTTTAAAAAAGGATTCTTGCCTGTCATTATGCCAGTGCTGATTATTTGTGCTTTAATAATGCCGGCCAACTTATCCAATGCACTCCTAACTGGTGCTACATCACTATTGTTGATGTTTATTGGAAGAGTAAGCATCAAACATATTTTATTAACCATACTAGTGGCCATGATTCCCATTGTGCTTATTATTAGTGTAGCGATGGCCACACATAGCAATAGCATAGTGGCAGGCAAACCAAAAGTGGCGGAGAAGTTAAAAGGTTTTGGACGTTTTGGAACTTGGGTATCTAGGGTGCAAGATTTTATGTATGAAGGAGAGCGCGAAGTGCCTTATCAAGTACAGCAAGCAAAAATTGCTATTGCCAATGGTGGAATTTTTGTAGGCTTAGGCCCAGGCAATAGTAGACAAAGAAATTTTTTACCGCAGGCCTACAATGATTTTATTTATGCAGTAATTATTGAAGAATATGGATTGTTGGGCGGGGCCTTTATCATATTTATTTATTTAGTTTTTTTATTTAGGTGCATTCGTATTTTTAGAAAATGTCCTTATGCCTTTGGTGCCTTCTTAGCCCTTGGATTAAGTTTCACCTTAATCATTCAAGCCATTGCCAATATGGCGGTGAATGTAAACATCGTACCTGTAACGGGCGTGACCTTGCCTTTGGTGAGTATGGGGGGCAGCTCCTTTATTTTTACATGTTGTTCCATTGGCTTGATATTGAGTGTAGCAAGAAACGTAGAACAAATGGAAGGCAGGGCGCCGCTTGAAACAGAAATTGAAATTCCAAACGAAACCGATACAGACAATAATGAACTTGAACCAGCCTAATAAACAATTGCGCATCATCATTGCAGGTGGTGGTACTGGAGGACATATCTTCCCAGCGATTGCTGTAGCGCAAGCCATACAAGTATTGGCGCCGGAGGCTGCTATATTATTTGTAGGGGCCTTAGGTAAAATGGAAATGGAAAAAATACCAAAAGCAGGTTATGCCATCAAAGGCATTACCATTGCAGGTTTCAATAGATCCAATTATTTTAAAAATATATCCCTTCCTTGGAAATTATTAAAAAGTTATTTTCAAGTAAAGGCCATCTTTAAAAAATTTAAACCCAATGCTGTATTTGGTGTGGGTGGGTATTCAAGTTTTCCTGTATTAAAATATGCACAAACTAAAGGCATCCCCAACTTCTTGCATGAGTCCAATGCTTTTGCGGGTAAGGCTAATATTTGGTTGGGCAAAAATGCCACCCAAATATTTACTGGCACCAAGGGCATGGAACAATTTTTCCCAGCAGCTAAAATTTTAGTTACAGGAAATCCCATTAGAAAAAATATTGTTGAACATAGCTATACCAAGGCTTCTGCTTTAAAAGAATTTGGCTTATCAGATGCTATGAAAACGGTTTTGATTGTGGGTGGAAGTTTAGGGGCCAATTCGATCAATCAAGTCATTAAAAATAACGTGGTTGATTTTTTTGAAAAAAATATTCAATTGATTTGGCAAACAGGAAGCTCAGATGTGAGTACTTATTACAGAGCAGCCGAAGGCTTTTCCAATGTATTCGTGAATTCCTTTATCGATAATATGAGTGCTGCTTATGCGGCGGCAGACATTGTTATCAGCAGGTCTGGTGCCATGGCGGTTGCTGAAATTTCTACCACCGGCAAGGCTGCTATTTTTGTGCCTTATCCATTTGCAGCCGAAGATCATCAAAGCTTCAATGCCCTTGCCTTGGTCAATCAGCAGGCGGCTTTAATGGTGACAGATAAAGAAGTGAATGAAAAATTATTGCCCACTCTTTTTAGTGTATTGGATAAGGAGGATTTGATAAAAAGTATAGAAAATAAAGTAAAGCATTTTGCTTTTTTAAATGCAGATAAAACCATCGCCGAACAAATTTTAAAACATAGTATTAATTAATTTATAGATTGTATGAATCCCTTATCTACTTGTAAAAATATTTATTTCATCGGCATTGGCGGCATTGGCATGAGTGCTTTGGCCAGGTATTTTAATACACAAGGGGTATTTGTGTCCGGCTATGATAAAACACCTACGGAATTAACCCATGCTTTAGAAGCGGAAGGCATTAAAATTCATTTTGAAGATGATTTAAATAAAATAGACAAAGAAGCTACAGTAATTGTGTATACGCCAGCCATACCAGCCAATCATGGTGAATTAAATTTTTACAAGGACAACGGTTATTTAGTGGTCAAAAGAAGTGATGTATTGCAATGGATTACAGAAAATGCTTTTACTATTGCCATTGCAGGTACACATGGAAAAACAACCACCACTTCCATGACGGCGCATATCTTACGCCATACAGGTTATGGTTGTAATGCCTTTTTAGGGGGAATTGCTAGCAATTATGGCACCAATTTTTGGAGCCATGAGAAAAATGTAGTGGTGGTAGAAGCAGATGAATACGATAGAAGCTTTTTAAAATTAGCGCCCAATATTGCGGTTATTACTGCAGTGGATCCAGACCATTTAGACATTTATGGTACTGCCGAAGAAGTAGTGAAAGCCTTTGGTGAATTTTCAGATAAAATAAAAGCAGGGGGTACGTTGATACAGAAAAAAGGCACCCATTTTACTACCAATACCGCCAACAAAAATGTACTTACTTATGCCTTTGATCAATTAGCGGCTTCCTTTCATACAATCAATTTAAAAGTAGTGGATGGGTCCTATCATTTTGATTTAGTGCATCCCAAAGGAGTTTTAAAAAATATTGTTTTAAATATGGGCGGCTTGCACAATGTGGAGAATGCAACCGCTGCTATTGCCATTGCGCTTAGTTTAGATATTGAGAAAGTTAAAATTATTCAAGCTGTAGCTGCTTTTGCAGGGGTAAAAAGAAGGTTTGAATACAAAGTAAAAACACCTACTAAAGTATTGATTGATGATTACGCGCATCATCCAGAAGAATTGAATGCACTTATCACTGGAATCAGAAGTATATTCCCAGGTGAAAAAATGGTTTTGGTATTTCAACCTCATTTGTATAGCAGGACCAAGGACCAATGTGATGGATTTGTTTCCACCCTAGACAAAGCCGATGAAGTTATTTTGTTACCCATTTATCCAGCAAGAGAATTACCCATGGAAGGGGTGACCAGTGAAATGTTATTAAACAAAATGAGTTTGTCCAATAAGAAAGTCATGAGCAAGGAGCAATTATTTGATTGGGCAGCCCATACCAAGGATAAATTAGTAGTGATGGCAGGTGCCGGAGACATTGATGTTTGTATTACTAAGGTTCAAGAAATTTTTACCCAACAAGCATGAGGAACTGGAAACAAATAGTAGGTAATATTTTATGGAGCATTGCTGGCGCCCTATTGGTATTGCTATTTATTATCTCCTGGAGCGCCAAGGAAGAAAAAAAATGCGCCAGTGTGAATGTGGAATTGGTAGGTGAAAATACCGTTGCGCTTTTTATGGATGAAAAAGAAATCCTACAAATCATCAACGATAAAGGCATCAAGGCGGGCCTACCCATTGAGTCGGTCAATTTGAATGAATTAGAAAAGAATTTGCAAAGTATCAAATGGGTAAAACATGCAGAAATGTTTTTGGACAATCAACAAGCCTTACAAATAAAAATTGAACAAAGAATTCCTATCGCTAGAATATTTACTTCCTCAGGAAATTCTTTTTATATCGATAAAGAGGGTTGGAAGTTGCCGCTGAAACAGTTGACTGTACTACGTTTGCCCGTTTTTACAGGTTTCCCTTCTGACCAAGAAAAATTGTCTAGTCCTGACAGCCTCCTGCTTAAAGATATTTTACATTTCACCAAGGCCATTGAGCAAGATTCTTTTTTTATGGCTCAAATTGCACAGATCAATATTGCCTCGAATGGAGATTTTGAAATGGTGCCAAGTGTTGGAGAGCATATGGTTTTAATAGGTGCTGTAGATAATATTGAAGACAAATTAAATAGGTTATATAGTTTTTACAAACAGGTTTGGGTGCAAGCTGGGGTGAATGCTTATCAGGTCTTGGACTGCAGATTTGACCATCAAATTGTGGCCTTAAAAAAAGGTATGCAACCCATTGAATTTTCTAGCAGCATTTTAGCTCAGGACCCACTCGATGATTTTACAATTCCGGCCATAGATACGGCTAAAAAAATAGTGACCATTAGTCCTAAAAAAACGCTAGTAGCTCCGGTTAAAAACAGTGCCAAAAAACCAGTGATGGTAAGCCCCGCGAATGCGCCTGCAACAGCGCAAAAATCAGCCGTAAAATCAGACCTAAAGCCAACGCAAAAAGCAAAGGTTAAAACAAAGGCAAAAACAACGGTGAAAACAAACAATAAAACGAGCAATAAATCGTTAAATAATAAGAAGAAGTCTGCTAAGGCCTTAATGCCTAAAAAGACCGACGCTAAAACAACTAACAACTAAAAAAAACAAAATGAGTCAGCACGATTCTCCAATCATTGTAGGCCTAGACATTGGGACTACTAAAATTGCGGCCATTGCAGGTAGAAAAAACGAGTTTGGCAAATTAGAAATCTTAGGGTTTGGCCGAGCCAACAGCAATGGAGTTCAACATGGTCAAGTGTTAAACATTGATCAAACCATCAAAGCCATTCAGCAAGCACTACAAAACTGTCAATTGAGCAACCCCGATTTAGAGGTGAACGAAGTGTATGTGGGCATTGCAGGGCATCATATCAAAAGTTTGCAAACCAGGGGCGATCAAGTACGTCAAGATGCGGAGAATGAAATTCAGGCTTGGGAAATTGAGCAACTCATCAACAACCAAAGAAAAACTTTTATTCCTGCTGGGGATCAAATCATCGATGTTATTCCACAAGAGTTTCATGTAGATAACAACCAAAACATCAAAGATCCAATTGGGGTGAACGGTGTTAAGGTGGGGGCTAATTTTTTAATTCTTACGGGAGATAGAAACGCCATCAGAAACATCAATCGTTCTGTAGAAAGAAGTGGGTTGGTGACGAAGGATTTGGTTTTACAACCCTTGGCTTCTGCCAGTGCCGTCATGAGTGATATTGATTTAGAAGCAGGGGTAGCCATTTTAGATATTGGTGGTGGTACTTCCGACCTTGCTGTATTTTATGAAGGCATATTAAAACATACGGCTGTTATACCTTTTGGTGGAGAAAATATTACCAATGATATTAGAATGGGCTTGGGTGTATTGAAAAGTCAAGCCGAAGCCATGAAAGTACAATTTGGTAGCGCATTAGCGGATGAAGCAAAAGCCAATGCCTATGTAACTATTCCAGGATTGAAAGGCATGCCTGCCAAAGAAATAAGTGTAAAAAGTTTAGCTGGAATTATACAAGCTAGAATGAGTGAGATACTTGATTTTGTTACTTATCATTTAAAGCAAGTGGGTATGGATAGCCGCATGTTGAATGGAGGTATTATTTTAACAGGTGGTGGTTCTCAATTGAAACATTTGATTCAATTAACAGAATACATTACTGGTTTAAATGCAAGAATTGGACTACCGAATGAACATTTAGCACCCAATCATATAGATGAGTTGAAAAAACCAATGTATTCCACTTGTATTGGTTTAATCTTAAAAGGCTACAATGATTACGAACAAAATTATAAAGTGTTTGCAGAAACTTTCAAGAAAGTAGAAGTACCTAAATCATTAACAGTAGCAGGTACTGGCAATGGTTTGAGCAGTGAAAAACTGGAAGTAAAAGCACCTGTAGCCACTACTTTAACTCCAGAGCAAATTGAAAAAAGAAAGAGTAAATTTTGGGATCGTTTCAAGAATAATTTGATAGAAATATTCAGTGAGGAAGAAGACAAATTATTGCCCTAATATTTACCCACATTATGGTCATAAAAAACAAATAGAATAAACTCGATAATCGGTAATTTCGATATAACTAACTAAGAACTAACCATCTAACTAACCCATCTAAAAACAAAAAAATGATTCAATTTGACTTGCCAAAGCAAAAATCATCCATCATAAAAGTCCTAGGAGTAGGCGGTGGCGGCAGTAATGCTGTAAACTTTATGTTCAATCAAAACATTGAAGGCGTTGATTTTATTATTTGCAATACTGATTCCAAAGCCATTGAACAAAGTACGGTGCCCAATAAAATTCAGTTAGGACCCCATTTGACGCAAGGTTTAGGGGCTGGCGCCGATCCTTCTGTGGGAAAATTAGCTACAGAAGAATCTTTAGATGAAATCAGAAAAATATTAGAAGTAAATACGCGTATGGCTTTTATCACCGTGGGTATGGGTGGTGGAACAGGAACAGGTGGTGCGCCTATTATTGCAAAAATTTGTAAAGATTTAGGCATATTAACTGTAGGTATTGTAACCACACCTTTTGGATTTGAAGGACCACGCAGACAAGCACAAGCCGAAGAAGGTATTAAGCAATTAAAGCCATTGGTAGATACTTTATTAGTTATTTCAAACGATAAATTGCGTGTTCAATACGGTAATTTAAAAATGAAGGAAGCTTTTACCAAGGCGGACAACGTTTTGGCTACTGCTGCAAAATGTATCACAGATGTTATCAATAGCCGTGGACATATTATTGTAGACTTTGCTGATGTATGCACTGTCATGAAAAATGGCGGGGTAGCTATTTTAGGCAAAGCAGAAGTAGAAGGAGAAAACAGAGCACAAAGAGCCATTGAAGAAGCATTGAATTCACCTTTATTAAATGATAATGACATTAGAGGTGCAAAATGGATCTTATTAAATATCAATAGTGCCGAAGGGGATTATGAATGCACCATGGATGAATTAGAAACCATTAATGATTTCTTGCGTGAACGCACAGGTGAACATTCAGATGTAATTATGGGTATGGGCTATGATGCAACACTTGGTCAAAAATTAGGGATTACCTTAATTGCCACTGGATTTGAAGGCAAAGACCCATTCCAAAAAGAAACACCAAAAAAAGTGGAGGCTCCTATTGAGGAAAAAATTGTGATGACATTGGTTTCAGAGGAAATACTGAATAATGCAAGCAATAAAATAACTGCCACTACCCAAGAGGTAGTGGAGAAAATAGAAGAGCCCGAAATGAGTAACAGTTATTTTACCTTAGGCGATGCCCCTGAAATGCATATGGCAGAAGAAACAATAGAGGCAGAAGATAATTTTGACTTGGATGAAATAAGTGAAAAAGAGTATGAAGCAGAAATAGATGCAGAAATAAGTATTGCCGCCAATAGTATGATGGAAGAAATGACCATTCATGAAGTTCCAGTAGTAGCATTGGCGGAAGAACTGACTGAAGAGGAAATATTGGAAGAAGAAATGGAAGAGGAAGCCATTGTTGAAGTAGCGGAATTATCTCCAGAAGTGGTTTTATTTGAATTGGCCACTGAGGAAGCTGCCCCTACCAATGATTTTATTTTAAACAAGCCTACCAATATCTACGCTACTGAGGAAGAAATAGAAGAAGCGTTGGAGGAAGAAGTTATATTCGAAGAAGCGCCCATGGAGGAATTAGAGGTGGAAATGGAAGAAGAAGAATTGGTAGAAGAAGAGGAAATGGAATTAAGTTTTGCAAACATTACTCCAACAGAAGTAGAATCGCCAGCAGAAATAGTGATGGAAGAAGTATCACCAGTAGTAGAAATGGTGGAAGAGCAAGAAATGGAAGAACCTGCAGCACCAGTAGTGGAATACCAAAGTTCTTTTAGCATGCAAGAAGAACCTACCATGCAATTGGTGATGAGAGAGGAAACTAATCCTCAACCTGCAAGACCAGTGCACCCATCTTCTTTAGAAATGCCATTGGATAATGCCGAAGAGCAAAGAAGAAAAGTGGCTGAGCGTATTCAAAAGTTAAGAAATTTATCTTTCAACATTAACAATGGCCCTGATCCTAATACCGAATTTGATGCTGTGCCTGCTTATGTTAGAAGAAATTTGGATTTGTTTGGCAATACCATGGCTTCTGTAGAAAACTATTACAGTAAGTACACCGTAGAAAAAGACGAGAACAATCAAACACAGATCTCTACCATCAATACCTTTTTAGACGGCAAAAAACCAGATTAAACTAGTTTTTTTATGTTCAGTTGATTTTAGTTGTAACCCCGCCCCAAAAAGGCGGGGTTTTTTGTACAAGATAAAAAACACTAGTTTTACACCATGCAAACAGTTTTAATTACTGGCGGTACTGGGATGATTGGCAAAGCCTTAACTACTTTATTTTTAGAGAAGGGGTATAAGGTGATTGTGTTAAGTAGAAAACTAAAAAAGACGCATCGATTAAATTTAAGTTTTGCAAAATGGGATCTTGATAAAGGAGAGATAGACATAGATGCAGTAAAAGCAGCGGATATAATAGTGCATTTAGCAGGCGAGGGGGTGGCCGATAAAAGATGGTCGGTAAAAAGAAAACAAGCCATTGTGGATAGTAGGGTGAATTCGGGCAATTTATTGGTGAAGGCCTTAAGTGAAAATAAACATCAAGTAAAAACATTCATAGCCGCATCAGCCATTGGCTGGTATGGTCCGGATACAGAAAATAGTTTGGCCCATGGTTTTGTAGAAACCGATGCCGCGGATAATTCTTATTTAGGAAATACCTGCCAGCTATGGGAACAAAGCACAGCACCTATTGGCAAGATGGGTATTCGTTTGGTTACTTTAAGAATAGGCATTGTATTTAATAATAAAGGAGGTGCCTTGGCTGAATTTTTAAAACCAGCCAAATTTGGCTTGGCCACGATTTTAGGTAATGGCAAACAAATAGTAAGTTGGATACACCATAAAGATTTATGTAGGATGATTCAATTTACTATTGAAACCCCAACTGTACAAGGTACTTACAACGCAGTAGCACCGCAGCCAGTGACTAATAAAAAATTAGTATTGGCCATTGCCAAAAACAAATACCCTATTTATTTTCCTTCTTTTGTTCCATCCTTTGTACTCAAAATAATTTTGGGAGAAATGAGTATAGAAGTATTGAAAAGCGCCAATGTGAGTGCGCAAAAAATACAGGACGCAGGTTTTACATTTGATTATCCAACAGTAGAAGAAGCATTAGTTAACTTAATGAAATAAGTGCGCTAGAAAAACTAATTTCTAATGGGCCTTCCTGCAGTGATGAC
>Ga0114969_10001278_pt1 | contig 21429 bp, 26 predicted proteins | sample M_130807_MF_Meta_FD_87316 | JGI IMG/M metagenome (GOLD analysis project Ga0114969, IMG submission 87316) | Freshwater microbial communities from Lake Montjoie, Canada to study carbon cycling - M_130807_MF_MetaG | ecosystem: Environmental > Aquatic > Freshwater > Lake | place: Lake Montjoie...
GATAACGTCTTATAACTTAAGGAACTCGCTTGGTAAGATCCGCCAAATGCAGAAAAATTTAGCATTTGAGATTGTGGTGTAGGAGGGGTTGGAGTCGTAAGCGTATCCGTTTTTGATTCAGGCAAACCTATCCAATCAAAAGGACAGAGCGGCAGTCTGCATGTGGGGCAATTGATAACAAGGGTATTCGTCCTGCTAAAAATGTCCGTACACGTCTTGCAGTATCCGTGCCCACATAAGCAAAAAATTTCGACAGGATCGCAGTAGCAAACTCCACAAATTGCTTCACCTGAAGCAGATTTCCGAAGACTTTCAATCACAAACTTGCTTCCTCCCTTGTCATTTACTCTCTCTAATTCGTTTGGATTTATTGTCATTCTTAGCCTTTCGCAGCCCATGAGCTTTTGAGCAAAAGTAGTTCCCAACGAAGGAGGGGCGAAATGGAGATCAAGATTTTTTTCGAGTTTGCTAAGTGTGCTACTATTGTTATTCATAAAGATCTGCTTTCTTGACAAAGCCAAATCAATGGAACACCCTTTTGCCCCTAAAGCGTCACAACCTAAAAGTATAGGCAAGTAATCGTTTTGTTTCAGAATGCCCTTGATCGGTACTTTCCCAGCAAGTTGTTGTTCAGCGAGACTCTTGACAACGGATAAAAACAAATTTTCTTGCCTTGAAATTTGAACCTTTTGAGTCTTTAGTATAACCTTGTGCAGGATGGCCTTGGGAAATACGAAAGGAACGACGCACCCCTCTCCATGAAGAAGACGCCATTTAAAGAGAAAATCAATGTCCCAGTTTTTACCATTGTGTTTTTCGAAATAATCCCACCTTTCTCTTTCTCCGTCTAGTGGTCTGAAGAAGCTTGCGTAATGTAACAGAGTTTGAGGAGGCAAGAAGCACATTTGATCGGGCGTAACGTGAGACATCCACGTCCAGTCTGATTTAAATAAAGGTAAATTTAAAATGCTTGTTGACAGAACATCGTCGAACAAGATGCATCGAAAATGAATCCATTGCAATGGAATCACACATTGCGGAAAGCGCTCAATAATATCATTTACGTACATTCTCTTTATGCGATCGTCGCTTAAATTGAAAGAAAAAGACAATGTTGGTGAAGATTCTCGTATTTCATCAAGAATTTCTTCCCCGAATTTTTTCAGGAAAGGAAGCAAGTCGAAAGAAAGCAACAATGTCGTGCCCTCAATTCGTTCCTTTGTAATGAGCTCGAAATCATGTAATTCCTTCACAACAAGAACATCCACAGAATTTTCCAACTCTTCCTTCCATTTTAATAAAGACTCGTTTTTACAAACAATAAGACACGAAGACAAGGACAAGAAAGAAGCTGCTTCATGGCTTCGTTTTCTATTGCTGACAAAAGCCTCAGAGTCGTGAGCCCTAGAGTTCAGCATTGAAAAACATGCACTTATGGTTCTACGTCGTCCACTTCCTCGAGGACATAGAAGAAACCCCAACGTATCGGAAAACCTCTCAGTATACTCCGAGCGGGAGACTGTTTGAATTTTTGTGAGAGGTACGCTGCACAATGGATTCCTTTCCAAGCTCCAAGTCCTCGTATTGACAATGACGGAATCAGACACTTCAATCCACGGAACGTATGCGAGCGACCTTTGAGACTCCTTGTATCCTGCTGTAATAATTGTGTTAAGCATTGATTCAGCTCCTTGTTTCTGCTCTTGAGAAAGTTTTCCAATGCCTCCTGTTCGTAAGGGTACATCACTCTTGTTCTGAGCAGCAGGTGGCCGTTGAGAAACCAAAATCTTTCCACCGCCTTCCTGTGCCTGTGCCTGCGTATCTATAATTAAAGATTTAACGACATTCAATGACATGTTTTTCGAAAGCAAATCGCTTGTTTCGACAACAATCTTGTTCTTTTCGGATAATGTCATGAACGTGTCCGAAAAAACTTGTTCGGCACACATCCTTTCCAAGGCTTGAATTCCTTTCTTATCAAATGCCGCGCCAACTGCTGTTGTTCTAACGTATACTCGTACCATGTCAGGAACTCCTTGTGAAAATCCATTGTAAAAAACAGGACGAAATACAACAAAAGAGGATCGAGTGTTTAAGTTATTAAACAGGAGATCATATGAATTATATAAATTGACAGAATTTGTTGGAATTGAAAAGGATTCATTTTTGTCGTCGCTTGCGGACCCACGCGACCCACGTGTAAAGATAATGTGTCCTAAAACTGAATGAGCGCCACATTCTTCCAAATTTGACAAGTCAGTAAATTCTGTATTTGAAATTACCGTGCAAAGATACCGTACGCTCTTTTCTGATACCTGTAGAATAGGATTCCCCATTTTTATTTGTTTATCGTTTTTTTTTATCAAGAAAATAAGAATAAATCATTAATTGCGATTTAAACTTAAAATTTTTGTACCTGAAAATGGGTTCTTGCTTTAGTAAACCTACAATAAAATATTCAGATGAGCCATTAAAGTATGATGATCATTGCCCAAAATGTAATCATCGATTAATTATTGCATCGCGTTTAACGGGTTACGAAAATTGGACTTTGTGTGCCCAATGTAATGTTGTTTTCCTTTCTACTTACCATCACTTTTAAGAATAAGATAGAAGGAGATTGCAGTCATTACGTGCCACAATCCATGGTATAATTCAAACTTTGTTGATCCGTACTCTGTTCCGGATGTAAAGAATAACGAAAGTGCAATTCCACCTATTATAATGGCGGAGATAAAAGTCGGGCTAGCTGTATTCTCTAAAGGAACATATAGAAATGCCAACAAGATGCTTACAGCTGTAGCTACAAAAATGTCAAAATATAACCAGGCTTTGTTATAAGCAAAGTAGTGGTGAATGGTTGAGACTGCAAACACAAAAAAAACAAGCGCTGCCCCCTTGTAATGACGCGATGCCATGTAAAGTGCAAGAATCAAATACGACAGATTTGATAATTCCATTATCATCATTTTAGATGGAGAAATAAAACCATTTTGAAGTGGTGGCTTCATTTTTTTTCTTTTTTTTTATAAATATAATTTTAGAAGGAGTGTGTAAATTGTTTTTGTTTTCACTCTTTCCTTCCCCAAACCAAAATTACTTCTCATTGTAAAATCTCACAAACGCGCTAACAACAATCTCATATTCTTTTTCTTCATCGGTGTTGTAAGTATTTTTAAAAAATGTCGTATTAGTTAGTAAAGGACACAACAAACATGGCTTAATGTCATCAGGAGCATTTAAAAGAGTGTTGTGGTCGACGAGTAAGGAAATTTTCTCAGCATTTACCTTATTCGATTCAAGAAGCTTAAACCATTGCAGAGTATTGTCATAATCAAAAGTGTGAGTGTAGGACAGGATGGGCAAACAGACAGTAGACGACGCTACAATGTCTGTCTTTATATCGTGTGTGCTTGAACGAATGGGTTTAAGAAAAAGTTTTGCATAATCGGGCTTGTATTCCAATTGAGGATACGACGGATTCTTCAAGATAAAAGTTTTGCTTGTCGCGTTCAGTATGCGAACCACATTGTAATGCTTTCCATACACATCTTCTGTGTTCGGATTCAAAAAAGGATTCATTTTTTGAATAATTCTGTTTGTTATTAATAATAAAAAAAAATAATAAAAAAATTAGAATGAATTCGACATGGTGCGGCGCCGTTGAAGGATGGAAGATAAAGTCAAGAGATGGAGGTACATATAAATTTAAAGAATTTTATGGATTCGGTGACGGACTCAAGATTCTTGTTCAAATGTATGACATTAATGAATCTGAACTTGTTTTAGTTACAAGCGCCCAAAGACACATACTCGTATTTACATAGGGCGACCTCTTCTACCTTTTATAACGACAAAGTCTTCTTCTTTTTTTTCTGGTTTTTGTAGTGGTGTATGTAATTTTTGAGAAAGAGAAGATAGTTCTACTTGAAGCTTTAAGACATTTTGAGTTTGCGCCTGCATTAAGGTTCGTAACTCCTTTGGCTTTGGTATGGGTGAATCAAGATCGAAATCGTCACACGCTTCGACGTCTGCATTCTTCCATAAGTCCTTGTCCCTTGAATTTTTATGAGGCGCTCTAGAGCCTGCAAATTCGTCATCCATGTCCTTTGCCGAATACGTTTCCCTGTTTCTGTCTTGTAAAGCTTTTGAAACGGATTCACTGTCATACAGAAATTCACGCCTCTTCTGGTAGTTTCCCAATTTCAAACCCGATCGGGGTTCTTCGTCTGGTTTTGGATTTAAACGTTTTTGGGATTCTAGGAACTCCTTATATTCAATTTCCTGCTTTAGAAGATTTTCGCGGTGACGTTCGACTACGAAAAATTCGCTGGACGTTTTTTGCTTTTCGACTTTTTGAGGATCCACTGCTTCAGGCCATATTTTCTTCATTTCTTTCTTTATTTTATGGGGACAATTGTATTTTCAATCAGTAAGTATTACATTTTCAATTCATTATTCCCTAACACTCCCCTCCTCTCAGTCTCAAAACTAGGTGAAGCGTTGATTCCTTCTGAATATTGTAATCAGATAAGGTACGGTTGTCTTCAAGCTGCTTTCCAGCAAAAATCAAGCGTTGTTGATCGGGAGGAATTCCTTCTTTATCTTGAATCTTTTGCTTCACATTCTCAATGCTGTCAGATGGCTCAACATCGACAGTGATTGTCTTTCCCGTCAATGTCTTTACAAAAATCTGCATTTTTATTTTATTAAATCCTTTTTTAAACAAAAAATAACAAATAGTACTTTTAAACGAGTCATTAAAATGAAGCCAGAAAAGACAATGAAATGGCTACAATTGATGTTTTCAAACATGATTTCAGTAAAGATTGATCATAGGGTCCCATCATTGCATGTGACAGCAATTGTTTCCGGACGAAATGGAAAAGTCTTGTTAATTCGATCAAATCGAGTGGGGTGCCCCGGACATACTAGAAGGCAGGGCTCTCGATACGAACTAGGACCCGCAACTCTTCATTCAGAAGTTGCCGCAGTAAGAGATTTAAAATCTACAAAATTGTTGAGGGATGCAAATATTTTTGTATGGAAATGGAAAGTCGATCGGAACATGATAATTAATTCACAAACTGTAGTGAAGAATTCAAGGCCGTGTGCGAACTGTGAGGTGATGTTAACAAGTTGCGCGAAAAAATATGGGATTAGGAAAATTTATTATTCTCTAGATTAAAACGTATTCTATCTTTGTCTCTTTCTGTCTCTCTCTCTCTCTCTCTCTCTCTCTGTCTTCCATCCATCGCTTTTTTTTCTTTTAACGAGTCGCCGGCTGTTGCGCCTCAACGTGCAAGTCGAATGTGTAAGGGAGAGGTCCACCATCATCAAAAGATTCAAACGTACCGCTCTCAATGGTGAACGGTGTTATTGTCAAGACATATTGGGTTTTAACCACCTTCATTATGCCAGGGTTTGTGGGCGATGTTATTGAAGCTGTGACTGTGGATGTAGTAAAGTCGTAGTGTCTGTTGCCCAAGGTAACAGTCACTGTTCCATCGGTCGCGGAGACATTAGGGCTCGATCCCGCGAATGTTGACCCTGTAAGAATCTTATAAGGGTCACTGACGCTTTCAAGCGTAATGTTTCCGCTCGCATCTACAGAAACAGACGCGTATGCGTTTCTGTGAACGTTCTTGAAAACCCTCGGGAACGACACGGAGTGAGCAATTAACATGAACAACACAATCACTACAAGGATAAAGCTGATGACCGATAAAGACGTTGCGATTTTTCCCATGGACGGCAGCGTCAGACCAAATGTTTCTGTACTCAATGCTTTAGGAGCTGCCATTTTTAAATTTGCTTTTTTATTATTACCGCCGCCGTAAAAATTAACGAAAGATTAATTCAACAAAAATCTTTTTTTTATTTAAACGGCCTGGTAATCCACGAGCCACTTGAAGGCGCCAACGGCCGTAGCCGCAGTCGTGTGCGTGATTTGGAAGTAAAGAGTGCGCTTGACGTCCGTGAAATTGACGTTGGCGGCAGGCGCAGCGTCACTGGCAGTCGTAGCGCCAACGAGCGTCGCAGAGTACACAGCGCCCTTAGGGACATCCGTACCCCCGTCCAGAAGTTGATCCGTGATTGCGGCGACAATTTGAGCTCCGCCAGATGCCGTGCCCACCTTGTAACCAATGTCTCCCGTGGCAACCACAGCAGCCGTCGTGCAGACAAGAGTGATGGATTTGAGAATGGTCATTTTCGGCTGAACCCACGTGATTTCGTTTGCCGTGCTTGCGCCCGCACCCACCGCGCCGGTGCCGACAGTTATCTTCTCATTGCTGACGCCATCGACCTTAGTGTTGACAAATCCAGTCAAGACAATTGCGAGAAGTGCGAGCATCAAAACAAAGAGGACGCCCATTGGACCCGCCAGTTGTCTCGTAACATTGTTCGTAACTGATGTAACAGTGTCCATTTTTTTTTAAAAACTTTTCTTTTTTTTTATATGTATAATACAAAAGTAGTTGTGTAAACATTTTTTGGTGGTTGAGATTTGAGAAAAAAATGGTGACATTTGCAGTTTCATCAACTCAGTTTTTGTGTGCGAGTATTTTATTTTTTGGTGTCGGATTCACCTTGATTAAATACAGCAGGGACGGAGACAATGAAAATAGGATTAAGAATTTAAAGACTGCGTATGCAGACGAAAAGAAAACAACGGAAAAGGAAGCTTGGGATCACCTTAGAAATTTAGCAAATTATCCTCTTGTCGAAGTTACGTGGAATGTGTTTATGTTTATTGCAATTGTGTCGACAATGTCATTTCTCGGTCTTGCCGGGAAAATGATCAGTGAGTTCCCTTCTTCTTTTAACCCTAACCTTTCTGGTCCTCTTAATCCTACTAACAACAAAACGTGGATCGGAGCAATCTCACTCTTGTTTGGTCTCATTGTATTTTCGCTTCAAGATCTTGTGCATAAGTGGCGAAACGCGCATAGACGCCACCCTCTAGTAAAGGAAATGAATGATGTAATTGATCGTTTGCAATATCAATATGCCACTCCGCTTCAACACAACACCAACAACAACCACAACACTAATACTTGACTTGAGTCGAGGCCTGCTTTGAAACAGACCTCATGGCGTCCTTCTGAGCTTCGTCCAAATCGGCTTGCAAAGCCTCAATTTCCTTCCCAGTTGTTTCCACGATATCTTCATCGGTCTGCAACATTCTGGCAACGTTTAAATAGGCTTGTGCGTAATTGGCATGGGCGAGACGAATGACTGAGTTTGAGTCTTGCTTTGAATCGTCAAGCAATTGCAGGCATGAGCGAAGAATTTCCTTTAATTTTGTGCGAGCAAATTTAGACGCTGTCTTTTTTTTAGAAGGCATCATTGCGCACATAAAGAGGACAAAAACGAATAAAAAAATTGCAACGTACAAGGATATTTTTTGCATTTGCGTTTGTTCCCCCTCAAGTATCCCTAAAAAAGGATTCATTGTTTATTTTATTTATTCCTTTCTTTATTTAAAGGGATTCAAGAGAACGAGAAACAAGCTCTTCTATTCTTACGTCTTTTGTGTGAAATTTTGCCAATAAAGAGCAAAGATTCATCAAGATTTTTTCGCGATGCGATGCGGTTTTTTCTTCCGAAACAGCCTTGTCTAGTAAATACATTGGATGATTTAAATACGAAGTGAAAATGCAGCAATTTGACGTTTTTAGTGCGAGCATTTCGTATTTCACTAGGTCTTCAACAGATGCCGAGTTTGACAGGCATCGAATCCATCGTTGACTTGTGTATAATGTATACTCGTGAATTTTAGAGACAAGACTACAGCATGCCGCAGCCAAAACCATTTCGTTTTTCACTTCAACATCGACCAAATCACGGACATGCTCCCAAAACAAAATGGAGTCAATGATTGTTAAAGGTAAGAGAGAAAGAGATTTTTGAAGTGATAAAATCCATTCTGTGATTGCTAATCTTAAAACACCACGAGTTGTGCACGATTCGTAAATGTCATTTTCAATTTGAGGTCGCGGAGAACACAATTCTTCTTTTTTTGTATCTATTCCTTCTTCTGATTCTGATTCTGATTCTGATTCTAATTCAAAGTACTTTTTGCATAAAAAAAGTACATTTTCTTTAGGAATTAAAACGGGAACGTTCTTTTCTTTACATTTATTCGCTTCTTTATCCCCTTCATTAATTATTATTGTTTTCTTTTTTAACCCCAAAAGAACATGATCTTTTTGCTGCGTCTTTTCTACTTTTATCTTTTCACTTTCAATTGTTTTCCAAAACGGATTTAGCAAAACTTTCTTAGTGTTGCCTCTCAATTTGGGTTCTAAAGCAAGAAGTGGAAGGATTGAACGTAGTAAGTCTGGATGCATTATAATTCGTCTTTTTGAACATTCCAAAAGAAGAGAGTCAAGAACGTCTTCGGTGTTTGTTGAAAGCAATGTTGTAGATTGAGCAATTAATTTCCATCGAGATTTAGATGTCCTCGTCTCTCGACCTATACCCCAAGAGTCTGAAGTTGTTTCCTCGCTAGGCTTACCTAAAGATGTAAAGATCAGTTTTAGCATGTCCTCTTCGTCCTTTCCTTGAAAGAAATATCGAGCTGCAAAAATGCTGAGAATCGTGACGCCTAAGGACCAACAATCAACTGAAGAGTCATAGGACAGTTCTCGTGAGTTTTTCCGGCCTTCAACTGCATATGCACAAAGCTCTGGAGCTCGAGTCCACAACGTGCATACTCCACTCGAAAAATGAGGCGACACAAACTTACATTCGAATCGAGACATTCCTAGATCGCCTAACACCACATTGTCGCCCTCGTCCAGAAAAACATTTTCAAGCTTGATGTCTCTGTGAAGAAACCCGTTAACGTGCATGTGATTTACTGCATGAATAAGCTGAAAACTCCACTCCATTTTCTGTTGCAGACTTGAAGATGCGGACTTTAGACGCTCATGCAAATTGCATCTCATTCGTTTGCTTGAAAAATGCAGGCGGTTTTTTTCGTCGACAAACACGATACGAGGTTTTAAGACGTTTTCGTGGTGCGGAAGAGAACACAATGGAATAATTTCTCGAAGCACTGTTTGTGAAAAAAAGATTCCATCCTTTCCCAAAAACGTTTTAAAAGCGCTTTCATTTTTATCAGCAAGACCGTTTAAAAAGGTGGATCCTGTTCGAACTATTCCATATGTTCCTTTACCAAGAGTCGAATTTTTGCTTGTGTTGATCAAAATAGAAACTTTATTATTTAACCTATCTGGTTCAAGAGCACAAATTACATCATCATTCCCCTTTTCACCACCTGAATCATCCTCTACAACGTCTCTCAATTTTTTTTTTGTAGGAGCGCAACGAAATGAACGAGTCGCTTCGTCCGGTTCCATTACAATCTTTTTACTTCTTTTACTTTATTTTAATTAAAATTAAAAACAACAACATAAAAGAGAATGGAATTTTTGACTCGAACTGTGTTTGCCGTGCCCATGGCAGGAGCAGCTTTACTCCTTGGAGTATGGGGAAATGTTTGGACTTTTTCTTTGCTTCTAGCTACATCAATTGCTGCAAGCGGATATGAGGTTTGTTCTCTTTACAATAAACGTCTTCAAGTCCTTAGCTTGAATACGAATCAACCCATAAATCAATCCAATATGCTTGTCTGCATCTTTGTGATACTAATGTATTCTTCAGTATTTGCAAAGTCCGTTTTTTATTTGAGAAATTTTAACTTAATTCTCTTTCTCTTTCTCGTCGTCTGGGCAACGGACATTAGCGCTCTCCTAATAGGAACACTTTCGAAAATTATAAAAGTTGGAGTAGGCGGACCTCGACTTCTTCGTTTTATAAGTGAACACAAGACTATATCGGGATGCATCGGAGGAGTATGCGGTGGAACTTTGTTCGGGCTTCTTCATCATGCATGGCTTAACCCAAATCAAGATTCTATTGCATCATTTGAAGCCCTCAAGCTTAGTGTAATTACGTCATGTGCTGCGGTCATGGGAGATTTACTTGAATCTGCATTCAAGAGGTCATGTCAAACAAAAGACAGTGACGTGTTCATAAAAATTCCTGGACATGGAGGTGTTCTTGATCGATTAGACAGTATTTTGTGCGCAGCACCGGTGTGCGCAGTGTCGCACTATGTTAGTTTAAAATTTACAAAATAATTTAGAAGGTTAGAAATAATGCAAGGTGATAACAGAACAACGTAAAATATAAATAGAAAATGGAAAAGGTCTTTGAATTCGTTGAAAAAATGTGCTGGAAATATTGTATTGATGAAAGTCACAACGTTACTCATTCTCTGGACTGTGTACAATTCGCAAATGTTCTTATTGATGCTCAAACTGAAACGGTGTCAAATGATGAAAAAACTGTTATTTTGTTCGCAGCCGCTGTTCACGACACGGTTGATAAAAAATATACGCAATCATCTTTAGCAGTTAAAGAAGTTATAGATTTTTTTGAATCCATTGACGTTGCTAAAGATTTGATTAACGCCATAGTTAATATTATAACAACAATGTCGTATAGTTATTTGATTGACCGACAGAAAAACGGACTATCTTTTCCTGACCATGGCAAATGGAAAAATGCATACCACATTGTTCGACATGCCGATCTCTTGTGTTCTTTCCGCGTAAAACGATGTTTGCAATATCAAAAGCACTTAACTCCAGATATTGCAGATCAAGATGCGATGGAAAAGGTTAGACACCTTTTTCAGGTCAGGGTGTTTGCCTACAGGGTAAACGGGTGGTTAACTTTAGACAAGGCTGTCGAACTTTCAATTGAATTAGAAGAGGAAGCGAAAAAGGATCTTCTAATGCTAATGTAATTGCAAATATAATTCAAATAACGCGTTTGCTAAAGAAGGAGTGTCCGCTGCGTACGTCACTCCCCCAATAACTGCGGCAAAATCGTCCGTGGAATTCTTAATCTCTATGATCCAATCAAGAGCTTGGTCACACTTTATGTGCGCATCCTCTAGAGCATTCTGCCTGCTCTCGTCTGGACGTCCAGCTTTAAAAACACCATGAAGGACTTCGAATTCGAACGACAGCGCTTGAACCGATATAGGATCAAAGTCCGTTTTTGAGTAACGCTTTTTCTCTTGCTCTTGATCTAGTTTGTAATCGCCTTGCAAATGCTCCTTGTTCTCTTCCTCCTTTTTTTCCATTCTATCCTTCTCTTTTTTTGGAAGAATTGATTCGACAATTAAGGAATCCGAAAATGCCCGAACGAGCGAAAACATATTTGATCCTTTGCAATCAATATTGTTTTCATTTAAGTATATTCTGAGTTTTTGACTATCTGGCTCTTCATTTGAAGTAACTTGACAAAATAAATCATTATTGCTTGTCTTAAGCTCACGAAAAAAAGAAAGAATAGCTTCCATTCTGTTTTTTATAGTTGTAATCAAACTTTTTTGTTTTTCTAATAAATTGATTTAAAATTATAATTTTTTGGATTGATGGGGTTTTAGATAAAAAAAAAATAAATGGACATGTTTTCTCAGGTACTCTTGCAAACAATTCAAGTGCATTTGCAGTTGGTAGATGATCTCATCAAGCTTCTTGAAATAAGAATTGACCAAATTCAAAAAAAACTTGATCTCGATCGGACTACAAAGGAAATCGAAATGGAAAAATTATATGAAAGACGTCTTGAAAAAGAAACGTCTTGGTAAATGTTGTTTTTAATAAATAAAAAAGAAATAATTTCTAAAAAATGCCGCACCAATTTTTCGGTTCCAGATCGGGCTCAAAGTCAAAGTCCAAGGGTAAGTGCCCCGAGGGCAAGACGCGTGATCGCGAGAGCAAGCGTTGCCGCGAGAAGAAGAAGACGGGTGCCAGTGGGCCTCGCGGCCCGTACAAGCCCCGCGGCCCCCTGACCAAGGCGAGATCCCCTTGCCCCAAGGGCAAGACTCGCGATCGTAAGACAAAACGCTGCCGCGAGAAGATGAAGACGGGCGCCAGCGGGCCGCGCGGGCCGTACAAGCCTCGCTCATATTCAAAGTCTAGGTCACCGCGTAAGTGCCCCGAGGGAAAGACCCGCGATCGTGACACCAAGCGCTGCCGGGCAAAGTACCAGACGGGTGTTCTCCCTAGAACGCCATGCAGCCCGGGCAAGGTTCGCGACACAGAGTCCAAACGCTGCCGCTCGCCGCGCAAGCCGGGCCCGAGGAAGCACTCCGCTTCGCGCTCGTCACAGCGGTCTCGCCATGGCACCCCGTCGTCTTACTATGAGGGGGCCTACGATAATATGTTTGCTGGTGATTATGGATCACCCATTGACTATGGATCGTATTAAATGTTTTCATAAGATTATTTTATTTAAAAAAAAGTATCTTGTAAAATGTACGTTCAATATAAATAAAAAGAGAATAATCTTACCCTTCCTTAAAAAAATGCCGCACTTATTTTTCGGTTCCAGATCGGGCTCAAAGTCAAATCACAAGGGTAAGTGCCCCGAGGGCAAGACCCGCGACCGCGCGACCAAGCGCTGCCGCGCGAAGTACCAGACGGGCATCCTGCCCAGAACGCCGTGCAGCCCGGGCAAGGTTCGCGACACTGAGACCAAGCGCTGCCGCGAGCGCCTGAACAAGGCGAAGTCTCCGTGCCCTTCGGGCAAGACCCGCGATGCCTCAACGGGACGCTGCCGCGAGAAGTACCAGACCGGCATCCTGCCCAGAACGCCGTGCAGCCCGGGCAAGGTCCGTGACCCGAAGACGAAGCACTGCCGCGAGCGCCTGAACAAGGCGAAATCCCCGTGCCCTCCCGGCAAGACCCGCGATGCCTCAACGGGACGGTGCCGCGAAAAGTACCAGACGGGCATACTTCCTAGAACGCCTTGCAGCCCGGGCAAGGTCCGCGACACGAAGACCAAGCACTGCCGCTCGCCGCGCAAGGCGGGCCCCAAGAAAGCGGTTTCACGTACGCGCTCCCGCTCCTCGCGCTCTTCGGGCTCGCGCTCTGGTTCCAGCTCGCGCACAATAAGCATGGGATATTAAATTATGGATGAAACGATAGAGTGTATTAAGTGTTAAAAATAGTGTATTGAACATTGAACCGAAGTGAACCTTTATTTTTTGCCATCCCACCCACCCCAACGCTACAATGTCACATGCGGCATTTGCGAAGCAAAGTCGCATGAAAACCCCAAACACTCCCCCCCTAATTCTGATTTAGTGTCACGAGACGCCGACTGACACGTATCAATCAAGTTCTTGTAGATTTGTAGTGCCTCTGCCTGATTCGCTTGACTCTGATTTACATACACCATTCTCTGCAAGTCGTTGCAGATATTCAAGTACATTTCAAGAAGACTGCGTTGCCGAAACATTTTCTCGTGCTTTTCATCTTCTTGCAAAACACGTGACTTTGCTTGCTCCTCAGTTACTTGACCCCGTAAAAACATGAGGCGAATGCGAAGCAAAGACTCCTGGTACTGAAATTCTGTTTCAAAAGCGCTTAAACGTTTTCTCAATAAAAATCGTGCAGAAATTGGCTCCTTCCATACTGCTCTTAAAAGGTCCTGATTCATTTCAGGGCTGGAAACAACAGAACTCGGAATTGCGTCGGTAAAGGGGTCGGTGTTGCATTGTTCCGAATTTCTGGAAATAGCAAGAGTTGCAACATTTGTTGAAAAGGCGGTGGTCAAGTCATAATGATGATTTGAGCTGCTTGTCAAGACTCGGTTTGTTTCCCAATCAAAATGCGTTCTGCAATTCGTGCAAAACATGTGATTACAACCCTCAATACGAAAGATTTGCGCGCGGCAACGCGGACATGATTTTGCTTCTTGAGCAATTGACGTAATGGATGCGAGAAGAAGAGGGTCGCACACATGCTTTGCTTTTAAATTGTTGTTGTTGTTAGATGAATGGTAAATGTTTTTTTTTTGAGGTTCAGCCGTATCGGGCTGTAGGGTACAAACAAACTCTCTGCATTTTGCGCAAACCTCCTTTTTACAAGTTCCGCAGTGTGTATTGCCTACAAATCCTCGACACTCGGATCCCGGACAAGCAAAGATTGGGTTTGTTGTCGAGCTGTTTAAAAACATTTTTGGCTTTTCGGGAAAGAGTACCCGTTCGCCAAATCTGAGCCTTTTCTTGAGCTTTGCAACGTTGTCTTCCCAATCCAAAAAGGGTTGCGTAGATGCTAACAGAGAGAATTCGCGCTCCCATAGAAGCTTTTCGTGATACGCCTTAAACAAGATCAAAATGTTAAACTTTTTGCAAAATTGTTTAGTATAATGCGTCTTACATTTCATGCACGACGGTAAAGCGTACGTCAAGCAGCAGTCTCTGCATGCTTCAAACCCACACTGGCATTTAATTAATTTTAGCTGTTCATTGTTGGTGTACACCGTTAAACATACTGGACATTCTGCGTTCATTTTCTTTAATGATGCATTAAAATAAATATAAAAAAATATATAATTTTTTTTTGGTTATCGACGTAATTTTTGAAAGATATAGATAGAAAAGAAAAAAACAAAAAGACATTTTAAGCTTTGCTTGGAAATGGGTAGCAAGAGTGGTAAAAGCAGCAAGACGAAAACTGACAAGGATGCGTCAAAGGTAAACAAGACTTCCGGTAAAACCACAAAGGCTGCTAATAAGTCAACAAAAACCACGTCAAAAAACGACAAGAAGAGCGGTCAAGCTGCAAAGAAGAACGATAAGACCTCAAAGACGTCGAAAAAGTCTGGCAAGACTTCGAAAAAGACAAACTCATCCGGGAAAAAGGTCGCAAAGGCTGACAAATCTGACAAGAAAAGTGCTTCCAAAAAGAGCTCAAAGTCCGTGAGCTACGAGTCGAAAAAGACTACGAAGGTTTCTGGAGGAAGCGTGAAGAAGGCGACCAAGTCGAGTGGAAATGCGACAAAGAAGTCGGCATCAAAGCAACGATACGTAGGGTGGCTTTGGTTCTTGTGGACAATCTTGATCCTTGGTGCCATTTACTTAATTGTTACTAATTTGAGGTAAAGTTAAAAAGAAAAGAGGTAAATAAAAAAAAGTTATTATATATGCAAGTATTTGGGTTAGGAAGGAAGAAAAACGCCAAGAAATAAAAAAAAGGATTTACTTTGCTTTAATCAAAAAAATAGCCCGCCATGGAAGCCTACATGATTGATTACGTGTGCTCGTCAAAAGGAGTTTTGGTCCTGCCATTTGCACCTGCAGTCATCTTGGCTTTGCCATTTGGGAAAAACCTTCCACTCTTTGGATTTGCATGGGCAACTGTTCTTCTTATCTTTATTATCTTGGCAGTAACTCCTTGCGCAACCGACTTGAATTGTACACGCGTTGCAAAAGCTCCAGTTACGTTAAGCAGTCCGGCTCTCGCAATCGCGTCCATCGCGTCCACGGGTACTGGTGCCATGAAGAGAGTCACGTACACTGGAGCTTCCGGTTATTCTACAGGCATCGTCAGGGGGACGCAGATTACCGTAACGGGAGCTTCATTTACTGGATACAATGGAACGTTTGAGGTAACAGGCGTAACGGCGACGACAATCGTTGTTCGAAGCTCCGCGACCGGCGCTACGTCTACCGCACGCATTTCGAGTTATGTAAATTACGACGCATTGAGAGATCAGTCAAAAGCCTTTACAAAGGCTATTCTTATTTACTACTTGTTGTTCTTGTTTTTCGCAGTTTGGGGAAGACTTTTCCTATGCAAGACGCCTGGCTCGAAGGGATATATTGGAGGTGCTGCTGCAGGACTCAATAAAACATATGAAATTCCTAATACTTTCCAGCCGGACACCAGAGCTGCTGAAAAGGACCTTGCAGAGGCCCAGCAAAGGGAAGTAGACAATCAAGCAGAAATAATGAAAGACGCTCGGAAACAAGTCGAGGCAGCCCAGGCAAAAGCCAGAGCACTGGTAAAGGGAAATACAACTTCATCTTCGTCAGCCGCTGGAATAACAAAAGGTCCGACAAGTCTTCTTGAAGGCCTTCTCGGAAATGGCGGAAAAAAGACTGAATCAATGATGTAGGGTAACTTAAAATATTGCAAAAATAGTTTTTTTTTGTCTTCTCATCCTACCCTACCCTCCTAACCCCCTAATTAAATATGTAAAACTCGTCGAAGCTCAGCTGGTTTCATGTTTTTGAATTCAAACGCAATTCGTGCGCTGCACAAATCAAGAAGTTTTTGTGCGTGCAATAAATTTGCCGCCTCAAAAAGTCTCCATAATTGAAGTCTTTCTTGGTTATCCTCCTTTAGTTGAGCAATTTTATCAATCCACATTGCGTGAGTCCTTAACTTGTTACCCAAGGCATTTGTAAAGTGAAGGACAAAGGATGCTTCATAAGGAAGAGGTTTGGGAATATCAACATTGTCGCAATCAATAATTGAATAATACTCAACAACGAGTTCCAGCGAGTCTTGATCAATATCTATATCAATTGTTGATTCTGCTTCATATGTAAGTCCATTAAATATGCCCCATTTCGTCGCCATTTTTTCAGACACACGAATAGGTTTTGCCGATTCATTAAAACTTGATTTAAAGTACATTCTGTTCGTTCGTTCGCGATTTGTAGTTTTGAAAAATTAATTAATTAATGTTTTTTAATAAAATAAATGTCGCTTTTTACCTGGATTGGAGCTGCCGTGGGATTCAACTTGGCACATTTTAACTTCATTTCGTTTGATTTTTCAACTGAATATAACTACATTCGTGCACTACTGTCTCAAGATGCATTTCGTATTCCATTAAATAGTTTCGCATGTACACTATCGGGAGCTCTGTTAGGTCTTTTAACGCACATGACATGGGACGTATCAATTCCGAGCCTTGTTGTGTTTTTGACATTATCTATTGTAACTTCAAAACAATGTACAAAACTATTTTCTTCTGTGTGTGTGGCTCCTACACAAAAACCACTAATCACAAAAGAAGAAGAAGAGGAAAAGAATGAGAAACAAGAAAAAGAAGGAGAAGAAGAAAAACGGAAGGAATTGGAATTGTTGGGAGAAAAAGACAGAGAATATTTTGATACGGACTTAAAATTGTCGGTAGAAAGAGAAAGAGAGAGAAGGGAACAAGAAGACAGAGAAAGCAGAGAGAGAAGGGAACAAGAAGATAGAGAAAGAGAAAGAAAGGAACGAGAAGACAGAGAAAGAGAAGTTATAGACAGAGAAAGTGAGGAAAGTGAAGAATTTCAGGATGAAATTGCAACTAACAAGGGAGTCATTTGCTCTCAAAGAAAAAGACACTCTAATCATTAATATACTTATATTGTATCTTTATTAAGAGACTGTAATGATAATCACCACCCAAGTCAGCAACAACAATCTCAGTATCGATTGGATTAAAGCTGACATCAGATTCAGTTCGTTTTCTTAGCGATTCTAGAGTTGGGCAATGAGGTCCAAAGCCTTCGTCCATGTCAGCTCTATACCTCCAACTCTTCCAATTTTGCTGTAGAAAATAGTGTACACCTTCAAGCGTTTTATAAAGTTGAATATCATAATCACTTCCGTCCCACGTCGTTTCACTGAGCGTTAAAAGCCAAACAGACGACATTCTAACTTTTTTTCCTCTACATAGTGTAATAAATCAGTATCGATAAATATTGTTTTCAACTTACTTTGCCTGCCTTAATCCCCCTGAATCCCCCCCAAAATTTGTGTCGAAAGCTACTTCAATAGCAGTCTACATTTTTTTTTTTAAACTCTGGGGATTTGCTTTTTTTTTTAAATAAAGTTTTTGAAGTTTAATTAAAGAAAGAAAAGAAGGAGTAAATAAAAAAAAATGGAACCCATCTTAACACCCAATGACAAGCGCTTTGTCTTGTTTCCAATCAAACATGAAAGAGTGTGGGAAATGTACAAGAAGGCTGAAGCCAGCTTTTGGACTGCAGAAGAAATTGATTTGGCAAATGACCAGAAAGATTGGGAAACAAAGCTTACGTCAGATGAGCGGCACTTTGTCAGCCGAGTTCTTGCCTTTTTCGCAGCATCAGATGGAATTGTAAATGAGAATCTTGCCGTCAACTTCTCCAACGAGGTGCAGATTCCTGAAGCAAGGTGCTTTTATGGGTTTCAGATTGCCATGGAGAATGTGCACGCCGAAGTGTACTCTTTATTGATTGACACGTACATTAAAGATCCGGAACAAAAGAAGGGATTGTTTAATGCAATGGAGACGATCCCCGCGGTCATGAAAAAGGCGCATTGGGCTCTGAGATGGTTGGACAAAGACAATGCTTCCTTTGCAGAACGCATTGTTGCCTTTGCGGCGGTCGAAGGCATCTTTTTTTCAGCATCCTTTTGCGCAATCTTTTGGCTCAAGAAACGTGGCTTGATGCCCGGCTTAAGTTTTTCAAATGAGCTTATTTCTAGAGACGAAGGATTGCATTGCGACTTTGCTTGCTTAATCTATTCCATGCTGGAGAACAAGCTAAGTGAATCAAGACTTCGCGAAATCATCATGAATGCAGTGGAGTGTGAGCGCGAGTTCGTTACGGATGCGCTTCCGTTTCGTTTGATAGGCATGAACGCCGATCAAATGTGCGCGTACGTCGAGTTTTGCGCGGACCGCTTGCTCGTTGCGCTTGGATCTTCAAAGGCGTACAACAGTCCGAACCCGTTTGAATGGATGGAGATGATTTCGCTACAAGGCAAGACGAATTTCTTTGAGAAAAGGGTGGGGGAGTATTCAAAGGCGAAGGTGGGGTCGACAAGTTTAGGGGAGGAGAAGGAGAAAGAGAATTCCTTTAGTTTGGATGCGGACTTTTAAATGCAATATACTTTTTCCTCTTGTGCTTTACCTCATCCCTCTTTCTTTCTTACTATAATACTGCAAAAATTAATGTTTTTCGCTTTCGCTTTCGCTACCTGAGTCATCGTCTACGCTCCTGCTCCTGCTCTTGCTCCTACTCCTGCTCCTGCTCCTGCTCCTGCTCTTACTTTTACTTTTACTTTTGCTTCTACTTGTGCTAGAGGACTTTTTCTTTAACCCCTCCTTCTTTTTTTTTTCTCTTAATGTCCTTCTTTCATACTTTCGATGCTCTCGTTTTATAATTCTTTCTTCTTCTAAAGTGAAAACGTCGTCTTTCGTCCTCGCGTTATCTCGATACATGAGATCATCTATGTAAATGCGACGTTCCTTCTTTTTCTTGAGTCTCAGCTTACGTTCCTCCGTCGTCTCAGGAACTATTTCTTTTTCTTTTTTAAATTCTAGTTCAGATCGTCTCTTTACCCTTTCCAATTTATTGCGTACACATTCTGATCCCCTACCCAGAACTTCTTCTGGAGTATTTTTTGAGTTTGCTATGGGTCGGAAAGACACAAGGCGAGTTTCCGCCGTATTGAATTGATCAAAAATGTTGCAGATAAGAGTCACTCTCTTGTTTTCATACTCATGTTTTTCTCTTAAGTGTTTTATCGGATCCAAAAATTTATTCAAGTTCATAAAGAAATGAATAAAAATTACCATTGGCAATGGTTTATTAATATTTTTGCCTTCTTGAGATCCCAACGCCTTTAATTCATACGAAGCATTTTTTATTACATCGTATTCCCGTTTGCCTTGTTTTAAGACAAGATCGTTCAGGGATCCTACGCAACCAATGCCAGTGTTGTTGTGAATTGCGTGATCGCCCTTACTCACAGGAATCATATTACTTTCAGGTGAATTGTATGCATTATCGAAAGATCCTTCTAAAAAGATTTTTCCCCAAAATGGGGAGTCTAATGTTACAGAAAAGCAAAATGGCAATTCGTTGTATGCAATGTGCTGCCTCGTGATAAATAAACGCCCTGCACTCACACCGCGTAACTTTTCGTCTCCATGTTCGCCAATTGCGAACAATAAATTAAAGGATTTGGAAACAAAAGGTTTTTCTGATATGTTTGCCTTTAGGAAGCGATCAACATTAAGTAGTAGTTTAATCTTTCCCTTGTGATTAACAGGCTCGCGTTTTTTCAAAAATGTTTTTGTCAAGTCGCTTATTCTCTTTGCAGTCTCGTATGCAAGGTTTTGTAAATCAATCTCAACTTCAAAATTGTCTTCAAGCCCTTGAGGCAACAATTTTTCAGATTTTAATGTTTGAAAAAGCTCCTGACTTTCTTCATCTGTTAGTTTTGCATAATTTTGCGTCAAAATATCTTCCTCTTCTGCGCTAAGCTTCTGAAATTTTTTTTTCATTAATTTTTGCAACCTTTTAAACAGACTTGTGCTCAAGTCGTCAAAATCAAGTGACTTTGAGCCATCCTCCTCTTGAATTAACAAATCGTTCTTTTCAAAAAAGTTTCTGAGCGAATTGAAATCCTTTTGAGGAAGATTTTCGATATCGTTCAAAAGTTTTTGTACTTCCATTTGTTTTTTTTTATCTATTTTATTGTGTATTCATATTTATTTCCATTATGAATCAAAAATAAATAAAGAGAATGGAGGCTTGCAATACTTTTCAATTTCTCTTCACATGCTTCGTCTTACTTAGTATATACATTCTGCGCTATTTTTTCCTATAAAGTTCATCTATAAGATTATTTTTTTCAATTTCTAAAGCCTTTTCTAATTCCGTCTCTCCTGGCGGATCAGAAAAAGGAGACCCATTTGTATAATATTCATTCATACGAGTTCTATATTCCTTTCCTATAGCGACCTGTATTTGATCAAGACGATGTCTTATTCTTGCTTCTTCCTCATACCGGAGAAGACGTTTCTCTCGTTCCAATCTACGCTGCAGTAATAAAGGTGAGATTGATTCGGATGCTGCTTTGGTTTCAGAAAAACCATTCATCCACCGAGCCAAGACTTCTTCTGCATCTTCTTTTGTTAATCTAAATTGTCTTTGTAATTGAGGAACGGCAGCAAACATATTGACAACACCAGAATCGCTCAAGTCCGTCAAGTATTTTTTAATGTAGTATTCTTCATCTCTGGGAGATTTCGACTTTGACTTTGATTTAGACTTTCTGATCATTTTCGGACGACCCGGGAGTTTCTTAGCTCTGCACCGCTTTGTCTTGCGGTCGCGGATCTCTTGACCCTTGCAAGGCGAATATTTGAGTGGACGTCCAGGACGGCGCTTGGCCTTTGCCTTTGTCGGACTTCTCGATCTTGATTTTGATTTAGACGGCATTTTTTTTTTATTTACACATATAAGCTAAATTAAAAAAAAAATAAAATAACGAGAATGGAGGTGTTTGTAATTTCAATGAATGATGAGAGATTTTCCGCCGCTGAAAAGAATTTAGTTGGATCTGGCTTTTTGAAAGCTCAACTTGTACGATTTCCTGCGACGATGGGTGCAACTGTTGATTTAAATGATAGTGCTATAGTCTCTCCAGAAACGAAGAGCCACGTCTTGGGCTTGTCCCTATCTCCAAATTCAAATTTGAATGGTCGATTTATCCCGTCAAGAGGAGCATTAGGTTGCTATTTATCCCATTATAAATTATGGAAACAAATTGCAGC
>Ga0114969_10001283_pt1 | contig 21402 bp, 18 predicted proteins | sample M_130807_MF_Meta_FD_87316 | JGI IMG/M metagenome (GOLD analysis project Ga0114969, IMG submission 87316) | Freshwater microbial communities from Lake Montjoie, Canada to study carbon cycling - M_130807_MF_MetaG | ecosystem: Environmental > Aquatic > Freshwater > Lake | place: Lake Montjoie...
CCACGCTCTGGGCGTGGGCGGAGTACGCGTTGCGGCTGGGGCGCCCGGGCGCCCACCCGCGTTTCTACTACGTGCTGGCCCTCCTGCTCCTCGGGCTCGGGCTCTGCGCCAAGCCGATGCTGGTCACGGTGCCCTTCCTGCTACTCCTGCTCGACGCATGGCCGCTCGGACGGCTCCGTCTGCCCGGCGTCGCCGCCGACCGGCCGCCGGGTCCCGTGCCCGGCCCGCTCTTGCTCGTCCTCGAGAAGTTCCCGTTCCTGCTCCTCGCTCTCGCTTCCTCGGTCGTCACCTACCTGGTGCAACGCGAGGGTGGGGCCTTCTCGATCCGCGTCGATCTCGCGGAGCGCCTCGCCAACGCCCCGGTCGCGATCGCGCGTTACCTCGCGCACTTCTTCTGGCCGTTCGGGCTCTCGCCGATCTACCTCCACCCGATCCACTGGCCGGTGTGGGCGGTCGCGGGGGCGACGGCGCTCGTGCTGCTGCTCTCGCTCGCCGCGCTCGTCGCGGGGCGCGGTCGCCCGTGGGTCGCCGTCGGCTGGGCCTGGTTCCTCGGCATGCTCGTGCCGGTCATCGGCATCGTGCAGGTCGGCCTGCAGGCGATGGCCGATCGCTACACCTACCTGCCCATGCTCGGCGTCGAGGTGGCGCTCCTCTGGACACTGCGCGAGTTCGCGTCGAGCGCAGTACTGCGCCGCGCGACCGTCGCAGGGCTCGCCCTGGCACTCGCGGGCTGCGGCGTTCGCACCTGGCAACAGTGCGGTGTCTGGCGGGATTCGACGACTCTCTTCGAGCACGCGGTGGCGCTCGACGACGGGAACTACGTCGCCCGGCACAACCTGGCGATCGCGCTGCTCGATGCGCAGCGCCCCGAGGATGCAGGGCGACACTTCGCGCGCATGTTCGAGACCCTGGCCCCGTTCGAAGACCGTCTCTCCGACGGCGTACGCGCTCTCTACTACGGCGAGGCGAGCAGCCACTACGGCGCGATTCTGGCCATGCAGGGCAAGCTCGACGAGGCACGCGCCCGTTTCGAGACGGCGCTGCGCCACAACCCGCAGAGCGTCAACGCGCACGGCAATCTGGGCAAGATCTACGCGATGACCGGACGTGCCGACGAGGCGATCGAGCAATTCCGCATCGTGCTCGAGATCGAGCCGAATGATGCGCGCACCGTGTGCAACCTCGCCGACGCGCTGGCGACCCGCGGGGAGCAGGCGGAGGCGGCGGCGCTCTTCGCGCGCGGCGTCGAGATCCTCGGCCCGCCGGGCTGCCCGGGCCGCAAGGCGGATACCGGACCCTCCTGCGGCTGATGGGCGGGCGGCGGCCTGCCCGAAGCGGGGCGCCGCCGCGAATCGCTGCTTCCCGCCCCCGACCGGTCGCCGCGCTCCATGCGTGAGCAGAAGCGGCGGCAAGGGCGGCTGCCGATTCGCCGGTGGCCGTCGCGATCGATTCACTTGTCTCGGGCGGAACTCGGGACTAGGCCTCGGGCATGACATCAAAGCCGACAGACGCCGCGCACAAGGGGCGCGCCGACCGCCCCGTTCCACCCGTCCTCACCGGGGCCCAGCGGCACTCGCTGCGCGGTCGGGCCCACGTGCTGCGGCCCGTCGTACAGGTCGGGCACGGCGGGGTGAGCGACGCAGTGCTCGACGCGGTCGACGAGGCGCTGGAAACGCATGAACTCGTGAAGGTCCGCCTGCACGAACCCGGAAACAAGAAGGGCGATGCAGAAGCGCTTGCCGCGGGCGCGCGTGCCGTGCTCTGCGGCCTCGTTGGTCACACCGTGATCCTGTGGCGGCCGCGCGAGGAGAAGCCCTCGGTCGTCCCGTGAGCCCGCGCGCGAGCGGGCGAGTCGCGGCCGCGGAGCCGCAGCTGCGACGCCGGACTGCCGCCCGGAAAACCAGGTCGGGGAAGCCCGCTCTCCCGGAAGCTCCGTCGCCGGACACCGGCTCCGCAAGGAGCGACGCTTCCTTCCACACCGCGGCGGAGCGACACCTTCGCCGGGTGGACGCGCGGCTCGGCGCAGTCGTCGAGCGTGTCGGTCCCTGCAAGCTGCGGCCGCGTATCGATGCCGGCGCCCGGGCGGATGCGCCCTGGGCCGCGCTCGCGCGCGCGATCGTCTTCCAGCAGCTCAACGGACGCGCGGCCTCGACGATCTTCGGCCGCGTACTCGCGCTCTTCCCGGACGGGGAACTCCCGGCACCCGCGCGTCTGCTCGAAGTGCCTGACGGCGAACTGCGTGCCTGCGGGCTTTCGGCCGCAAAGACCGCAGCGCTCAAGGATCTCGCGGCCAAGACCATCGATGGCGTCGTGCCGTCCTCGCGCGAGCTCCTCCTGCTCACCGACGTGGAGATCGTGGAGAGGATCACCGCCGTGCGCGGGGTCGGCCCGTGGACCGTCCAGATGATGCTCATGTTCGACCTCGGCCGCCCCGACGTGCTGCCCTCGCGCGATCTCGGCGTCCTGCAGGGCTTTGCGCGCGTCTACGGCAGGCGTGAGCGCCCCGATCCGCGCGAGCTCGAACGGTACGCCGAGCGCTGGCGTCCGCACCGTACGGTCGCCTCCTGGTACCTCTGGCGCGCGCTGGAACTCGGGTGAGCATGCGGACGTGGCCAGTCGGGGCGCGCGGGCGCGGCGCCACGGCTGCGCGTGCACGGCCCGGACGTGGCTCAGCCGAGCGGCGCGCTCGCGACGAGGTAGCGCACGACCGGGGCGCGCACGCCGACGTGGAAGGCAGTCGCCCGGCGCCCGATCTCCCGGTCGACCACGGTGAGCCGCTCGCGCTGGCGCAGGTAGTCGAGCCACGACTCGACGAGAAAGGACTCGACGTATGTCCCCGGTCGCTCGGCGTCGGCGAACAAGCCCCACCGCCAGGCGCCGCGCCGCCGGCGCATCCGCCGCACCGCCTGCATGGTCGCGAGGAAGGCCTCGGCGCGTTGCGGGTCGATCTCGTACTCGATCGTGACCAGCACCGGTCCCTCGTCGTGGTCGATCGCCTGCGCCACGGCTCCGGGCAGCCGGAACTCGGCCGGGGTAAAGTCGGCGCGCGATGTGTCGGGCAACCGGACGCGGAGCGCCACGAGTCCGCTCGCGAGGAGCGTCGCGGCGGCGAGCGCGAACGCCTGCGGGGTCCCGAGGCGATCTGCGGCCCAACCCCAGGTCGCCGAGCCGATGGCGATCCCGCCCTGCATGACCAGCAGCAGGACGGCGAGCGCGCGTGCGCGGACCCAGCCGGGCACGGCGCCCTGCGCGGCCGCGTTCAGGCTCGACAGCACGGCCATCCAGGAGAGACCGGCCACCACGAGCGCCAGCAGGGCAACGGGCGGAGCGGGAACGGTTGCGAAGACGGCGAGCACCGCGGCGAAAAGCAGCGTGCAGAGATCGATCGCGCGGTCCACTCCGAGTGCGGCGCGCAGGCGTGGCAGGGCGACCGTGCCCGCGATCGCACCGAGCCCGAAGCCGCCGAGCAGCAGTCCATAACCGCCCGCGCCGAGCTGCATCTCGCGACGCGCGAGCACCGGCAGGATCGCCCAGAGGGCACTCGCGCCCACGACGAAGAGCCCGATCCGGGCGAGGATGCTGCGCAGGCCCGGCGAGTGGCGCGCGAAGCGGAGCCCCGAACGCATCGCTCCGAAGACCTCCTCGCGCGGCAGCTCGCTCGTCGTCGTCGTCCGTCGCCAGCGCAGCAGTACCGCGATGACCACCGCGAACGACGCGGCGTTCAGCAGGAAGGCGGCGCCCGTCCCGAGCGTGGAGACCATGAGACCACCGATCGCCGGGCCGACGGCGCGCGCTCCGTTCACCGCCGCCGAGCCGAGTGCGATCGCGGCCGGCAGTTCCGGCCGCGGCACGAGTTCGGTCTGGATCGCCTGCCATGCCGGCGCGGTCAGGGCGGATCCGATGCCGAGGGCAAAGGTCAAGCCGAGCAGGCTCGACGGAGCGAGTCGCCCCGCGAACGCGAGGCCCGCGAGAGCGCCGGCGACGAACAGCATCCAGGCCTGGCTCGCGATCAGCAGCCGCCGGCGATCGACCACGTCGGCCAGAGCGCCCGCGGGCAGGGCGAACAGGACGAGGGGCAGGCTGGCCGCGGTCTGCACGAGTGCGGTCATGCCCGGCGAGGGCGAGAGCGAGGTCATGAGCCACACCGCGGCGACGCCCTGCACCCAGGTCCCGACGTAGGACGCGATCGATGCGCTCCAGAGGGAGCGGAAGTCGGCATGGCCGAGCGGTGCCCAGGGCGAGGGGCCGGGCCCGGGCGCCGTCGCGCCCCCGGCAGCGATGGCCCGTCCGCCCTCGGCGGCGTCGGCGGAGGTTCCTTCCGGCGCACGGTCCATGCCTCCCCGGTCCTAGCACGGGTGGTCGGGGCGCCGAGAGTCGCGCCGCTTGTCCGGTCCCGGTCGGGTGTGGTGAAGAGGGAGCCATGGACGTTCTGAAGGGAATCCGCATCCTCGAAGTGTCGGAATGGGGCTTCGTACCCTCCTGCGCGACCGCGCTCGGCGACTGGGGGGCCGAGGGCCTTAAGGTCGAGCATCCGGTGCGTGGCGACGCAATCAGGGGTCTCATCACCTCGGGCATGATCCCCGGGGCAAAGGGCGTGAACTTCTTCGTCGAGCAGCTCTTCCGCAACAAGAAGAGCGTCGGCATCGACTTCACCAAGCCCGAGGGCCGCGAACTGCTCTACAAGCTGGTGAAGGTCTCCGACGTCTTCCTCACGAACTTCCTGCCCGACGCGCGCGAGAAGCTCGGCATCACGCACGCGGACCTGAAGAAGGTGAACCCGCGCATCATCTACGCGAAGGGCCACGGCCAGGGGCAGAAGGGTCCCGATGCGAACCGCGGCGGCTACGACGGGCTCTCATTCTGGGCGCGCGGCGGCGTGTGCGACATGCTGACGCCGCCGGGCCAGCCCTTCATCCAGCAGCGGCCGGCCTTCGGCGACTTCACCGGCGGCATGTTCCTCGCGGGCGGCATCGCGGGTGCGCTCTTCCATCGCGAGCGCACCGGCGAGGCGATCGAGGTCGACGTGTCGCTGCTCGGCGAGGCGGTCTGGATGCTCTCGCCCGACATGACCGCGGCGATGACCTACGGCTTCGAGCTGCCCAAGGGTGGGTCCGGCGGAACGCCGAATCCGCTCGTGGCAAACTACGAGTGCGCCGACGGCAGGACGCTCGTGCTCATGATGCTGCAGCACGACCGTTTCTGGCCAATCTTCTGCAGGGCGGTGGGTCGCGACGATCTGCTCGCCGACGTGCGCTTCAATCCCGACGCGGAGCGCGCGAAGCACCTGCCCGCGCTGTTCGACGATCTGCGCGCCATGTTCAAGCGCGAGCCGCGGCCCCACTGGGCGGCGCTCCTGAACGCGACCGAGTGCATCTGGGGCCCGATGCAGACGCCGCTCGAGGTCGTCGCCGACCCGCAGGTCGTCGCCAACGGCTACATTCTCGACGTCGCGCACCCGGTGCACGGCAAGGTCCGCGTCTGCGCGAGCCCGGTGCAATTCAACGGCGAGCCGCCGGTCGTACGCAACGCGGCCCCCGACTGCGGCGCCGACACCGAAGCCGTCCTGCTCGACCTCGGCCTCACCTGGGACGACCTTGGCCCCCTCAAGGAAAAGGGCGTCATCTCCTGACCTGCGCCGCGCACCCCCTTCGGCGGTAACGCAGCCGCCCCGCACCAACGCAGGCGGGGTCGCGCGCGACCCCGCCTGCCACAAGAGTGCGAGCGTCCGCCACCCCCCCTGCGGGTGCGTCAGCGTCGCGCCGTCGCCGTGATCAATTCGATCACGTGTCCGTCGGGATCGCGCACCCAGAGTTGCCCGATCTCCGGCGTTGTCTCGATGACCTCGAGTTCCCGCTCCCGCACGCACCCGAGCGCCTCCGCGTAGTCGTCCACCGTGAGGGCGAGGTGGCTCGCGAGCGGGCTCAGCGACGGTGCGGGCCGGTCCACCTCCAGGCCCTCGGGGGTCACGATCAGGTGGACCTGGGCGTTGCCGACGCCGAGCCAGGCGCCGGCCATCGGGAAGTCCGGGCGCGGGACCTGCGCGAGCCCGAGGAAGTCGCGGTAGAACGCGAGCGACCGATCGAGGTCGCGTACCGGCAGCGAGACGTGGTTCACCGAACGAACGCGCATGGCGGTGCTCTAGCCCCGGGGTTGATCCGAGCCAAGCCCCGGGCGACGAAGCTCACGCCGCCGTCGCGTCGGCGCTGCACGGACGCGCGACTGCTCGCCGACGGACTCGCGAAACTCGGCTGGCCGAGGGCGAGCGTCGAACGCCTGATCGAGGAGGCGTCCCCGGCGACCTTCCCGGTGGGCTGCGCGACCTGCCGCCACCGCGCGGCATCGCGGCCTTGGCCGCGCGCGGGCTGGTCCGCCGCCGGCGTCGTGACCTGTTCGTCCGGGTAGGGGAACTGTTCGATCTCTGCGGCGGTTGACCACCGCGTGTCGCTTGCGGTCCCGCCGTCGAGCGTGGATCCTGTCGGCGTGCGCTTGGTCGATCGTTTTCGCCGGTCCCCGGATCGCGCGGGGCGCGCGGGGCGCGCGGGGCGCCGGGAGTGCAAGGCGCACGTGGTCGCGATGGCCGGCGTGGCGCTGCTGGCGACGATCTGCCAGACGCCGCCGGCGCGAGCGCAGTCCGCCGTCCCCGGAGCGGGGGTCCCCGCGATCGGCGGGGAGCCCGCTGAGACCGTGGCCGCCGTCGCCCCGCCCACACCCGGGATCCAGACTTCGCCGGGGGCCGCGCCGGGTGATCCGGCCGCGCCTGCGCCCGCGCCGATTCCGGGAGGGACGTCGGCTCCCGTGGCCCCGGACGACCTGGCTTCGATCGCGACGACCGCGACTCCGAAATCCGACCCGCGTCGGGTCACCGCACTCCTGCTCAACGGCGGTGCGCGCCCCGCTGTCAACTACCAATCGCACGTGGCCCACCTCCGCTCGATGCTGCACTGGCTCGAACGGGTCGGGGTGCCGCCGTCGCGGATATCGGTCTTCTCCGGCGATGGCGACGACCCGGCCGCGGACTTAGCGGTGCGCGAGGTCCGCTCGGGAGAGGGGGACGAGGCCGCGCTGCTCGACGGAACCCGGGTCGAAGGGAGATTCGGCCATCCCATCGAGTATGTGAGCACGCGCATCGAGGGAGTTCGCCTGCTCCCCGCGAAGAAAGCCGCCCTGCAGCGCTGGTTCGCGACCCGAGGGCGTTCGCTGCGCGCCGGCGACACTCTGCTGCTCCACGTCACGGACCACGGCACTCGCGGCAAGAAGGATCCGGACGAAACCCGGATCCTGCTGTGGGGCGAGAACGAGTGGATCACCGCCCGCGAACTCGACTCCCTGCTGGCGCGCGTGCCCGCGGGGGTGCGGGTCGTCTCGCTCATGTCGCAGTGTTTTTCGGGCGGATTCGCGCGGCTCGGACGGACCGGTCCCAGAGGCGTCGCGGGCCTGCCGACCGGCCGGTTCTGTGGCTACTTCTCGTCGACCGCCGACCGGCGCGCCTACGGCTGCTACCCGGAGAATCGCGGCAAGGCGAACGTCGGCCACTCGGTGCGCTTCATCGAGGCACTCGAGCGCACCGGCGACTTCCCGCTGAGCCAGGAGATCGCCCTTCTGAGCGACCGGACCCCCGACGTTCCCCTGCGATCGTCCGACGTCCAACTCGAGCAATTGCTCGAAGCCGCGGCCGCCGCGCGCGGCCAGACGCTGCGCGAGTACGCCGACGCGATGCTCGAGGAGGCATGGCGCGACCGGGCGGCATGGGAACCGGAGATCCGGTCGATCGATCGCATCGGTCGCGCCTTCGGGATTGCGTCGCCGCGCTCGGTCGCGGAGGTGGACGAGCGGATCGACGAACTCCCGCAACTCGCCGGCCCGCTCGCGACCTGGGCGCGCGCCTGGTCCGAGTCGCGCGACGACCTTTCCGAGGCGAACCTCGGGAGATTCATGGAGAAACACCCGGAGTGGAGCGCGCGACTCGCCTCCCCCCAGGCGACGCCGAAGCCCGCGCCGACACCCGCGACGCCGACGCCCGCCGACCCGGCGAACGCCGAGTCGGATCCGTTGCGGTCCGGCCGCGAATTGCTCGCCGAACTCGTCCCGTTCACCCGTTCCGACGAAGTGACCGATGCGCGCCTGCGTGTCCTGCGCGAGCGGGCCAGGCTCGCCCACGAAGCCTCCTACAGGATGGAGGTGCGCGAGGCCGCGCTGCGCCGCATGCGCGCCGGCCTGATCGGGATCGCGGGAAGGGTCCACTTGGCGAGGCACGCGAGCCCGGTCGCGCGGACCGCGTTCGCGAGGCTCTTCTCCTGCGAGGCCTTCGCGCTGCCGCTTGCCGGCGCGACCGGGGCGATCCCGCCGCTCGAATCCGAACCCGCTCTGCCACCCTACGCCGAGGACGTGCGGGTCGCACACGAGGTCGCACCCGCCTGGATGGGAATCTCGTTTCACGCGCCGAGCGATGCGCAGCGCTCGCTCGTGCCGGAGTCGGCTCCCGGTGCGATCGCCGTTCGCGAGGTGTACCCGGACTCTCCCGCGCAGCAGGCGGGTCTCGAGGTCGGCGACGTGATCCTCGGGCCGAGCGGTTCGCCGTTCCGCGAGCCGCGTCAGGTGCGCGAGTGGACGATGCTGCGCCCGGTCGGCTCGCCGGTCGTGCTCGACGTACTGCACGAGGGAGCTGTCGTGCAGCGGACGCTCGTCCCGGGTCCTCATCCCGGGAAGTTTCCCGAGTTGCCCGGTCCGCCGGAACCCGGCTCGCCCGGGCCGTCGCTCGACCTGGAATCCTACCGCGGCTCGGTCCCGGCGTCGCTCGCCGACGGAAAGACGCGACTCCTCTTCTTCTGGGCCACCTGGTGCATGCCGTGCAAGAAGTCGTTGCCCGAGGTGATGGCGTTCGCGCGCGAGCGCGGTGCCGAGGTGCTCGCCGTGACCGACGAGGAAAGCATCGCGCTCGACGCGTTCTTCGCCGCATCCGCAGTCGAGTTTCCGCCGGTGGTGCTGCGCGACGTGCGCCGCCGCACCCACCGCACCTGGGGGGTGAGCGGGACACCGACCTTCGTCCTGGTCGACGGGGCCGGCAAGGTGGTGAGCGTCTCGAGCGGATACACGCCGGCGAAGGGCCTCGGCGTGCCGGGGTGGAAGTGGAACGGTGCACTTCCCGCGCCGACCGCGGGCGGCTCCCCTGCGGACAGCGCGTCCGCGGATCCGGGAACGGGTTCGCGCCGGCAGCCGGCCCCGTCGCCGCGCTGATCGCCGCCCGCGGTCGAAGCCGGTGCTTCTCGCTGGACGGGGCCGTGGTGCTGGGTTAGGACCGCCACGCGCGGGGCCGCGTTCCGGGTGAAGCCACCTGGCGCAGGACGGCCAACGGAGGACTCATGAATCGCAGGATCGCTTCGCTTCTCGGGCTCTCGCTCGGCTTCTCGCTGCTCGCCGCCGGTCCGGTGCTGGCCGACACCTTCACGCCGGATACCTTCGACGATGCGGCCGATCCCAAGCCCGGGGACGGCATCTGCGGTTCCGGCAAGGGGACCTGCTCGCTACGCGCCGCCGTGCAGGAGGCCAACGCCTCCACGTACGCCAACCGGATCGAGCTCGGGCAGGGCACGTACTCCCTGAGCATCGACGGGCCGGACGAGTCGCTCGCTGTCTCGGGAGATCTCGACCTGAACACCGACATCGAGATCGCGGGTCGCGGGTTCGGGGTGACCATCATCGAGCAGCGGGTGAAGCACCGCGTCTTCGAGGTGACTCCCAACGGCACGGCGAAGATCGGTGACGTCATGGTGCGCGGCGGCATGTCGCTCGGCGACGACGGTGGCTCGATCCTGAACGACGGGCGGCTTCGGCTGGAGAACGTCACCATCGACCACGGCCGCGCCAAGACCGATCCGACGAACTCGAACGGACGCGGCGGCGCGCTCCGCAATCGCTCGCAGCTCGATGCGATGAACCTGGTCGTCGGGTCTTCGGTGGCGGACGGGCGCGGCGGCGCCATCAGCAACAGCGGTGTCATGACCCTGACCAACTCCCAGATCATCGACAACGCCTCGCGCACCGACGACGGCGGCGCGATCGAGAACGACGGCGACCTCACGATCGCCATCTCCTCCATCGCCATGAACACCGCCGACGACGGCGGTGGTCTCGACAACATCGGCGGCAAGGTCCGCATCGTCGACAGCACGTTCGATGGGAACAAGGCCACCGGCGGCACCGGCGGCGGCATCCGCAACAGCGGGACGATCACGATCGTCAACTCGACCTTCAACAGCAACGTCGGCCAGAAGCAGGGCGGTGCCATCGCGAACCTCGCGGCCGGCACGATCGACCTGAACAACGCGACGCTCGCGTCGAACGCGTCGGGCAACGGCGGCGGCATCTGGGCCGAGAAGGGCGGCACGGTGACCCTCTCGAACACGATCGTCGCCACCAACACGGCGGGCCCGGGGGGCGCGCCCGATTGCGAGGGCACGGTCGTGTCGCGCGGCTACAACCTGGTGCAGCAGCCCGGGAGCTGCTCCTTCGGGGCGCCCGGAGACCAGACCGGCAAGGATCCGAAGCTCGGGGAACTCGCCCCCAACGACGGTCCGACGCGCACCCGTGCGCTGCTCGACGGAAGCCCTGCGATGGGCGGCGGCAACCCGAAGACACCCGACGGGAAAAACGGTGCCTGTGCGCCGGCCGACCAGCGCGGCGTGAAGCGGCCGCAGGCGTGGGGCAGCAAGACCGTCCCGAGCTGCGACATCGGCGCGTACGAGGCAAAACCCACCCGGCCGTCACCGTCCCCGTCGCCGTCGTCGAAGAAGACGTCGATGATCGATCCGATGATGCGCACGGCTCGCGAAGGATGAATCCCCCGCCGGCCAGTCCGGCGGGGCGCACGGTCCTGGTCCTGACGTTCCGCTGGCCCCCGCAGGGGGGCGGCGGGGTTCAGCGGACGCTCAAGTTCGTCAAGTACATTTCACGGCTCGGCTGGAGCCCGGTCGTGCACACGGTGAGCAATCCGTTCACCGATCTTTGGGACCCCGGCCTCGGATCCGAGGTGCCGCCGACGGTCGCGGTCTATCGTACGCCGACCGTCGAGTTCGAGTCGATCGAGTCGGGGATCTCGCGACTCGGGGGCCGTGCGCGCGCCTTCCTGCGCGGGAGGAAATCCGCGCAGAGGACCCCGTCGCGGGCCCCGGCGGAAGCCGGAGCGGCGCCCGTCGCGTCGAGCGCCGGCGGGGCCCTCGTCGGACCGACGGTGGGCGACCCCCGGCGGGAGGGACCTACGCCGGCTGCCGCACCGATCGGCGTCGGCGAGCGGGAAGCGCGGCTTTCACGCGGCGGGCGACTCGCCCGCGTGCAGGACTTCGTCTGGTCGCGGCTGCTCGTGCCCGATCCGCAGGTGGTCTGGCTCCCGGGCGCGCTCCTGCGCAGTCTCGCGATCGCGCGCCGTCACCGGGTCGACGTCATCTACTCGACGGCGCCGCCGCAGTCCCTCAACCTGCTCGCCCTCGCACTCCAGCGGCGTACCGGGCTCCCCTGGGTCGCCGACCTGCGCGACCCGTGGACGAGCGGGCTACACCGCAACCAGTGGTACCCGGACCATCCCGGTCGCAAGGCGCGCGAAGAGCGCTGGGAACGGATGATCTTCGAGCGTGCCGACCACGTGATCGTCGTGAACGAGGCGGCTCGCGACGAGTTCCTCGCCAAGTACCCCTTCTGTCCGCCGGAGCGGATCTCGGTCATCACGAACGGTTTCGACCCGGCGGACTTCGCCCATGTGAGCCGGGAGCCGCGCTTTCTCGAGGGCGGGCTCCTCCATGTGACGGTGACCGGACACGTCGAGACCATGTTCGACCTGTTGCCCTTCTTCGAGGCGGTGCGCCGGGTCGTCGAGGCCGAACCGCGCGATCGTGCGCAGCTGCGCATCGACTTCGTCGGTACGAAGCGCCAGCCGCGCTACGACGCCTGGATCGCCGAGCACGAGCTCGGCGACGTGATCCGCTTCCACGCCTACGTGCCGCATGCCGACAGCGTGCAGTACCTCGCCGACAGCCAGGTGCTCATGCTCTGCATGACACCGGTGAAGGAATACGGGGCGGTGAAAATCCTCGGCAAGATGTGCGAGTACCTCTACACCCGCAAGCCGGTGCTCGCGCTCACGATCCCCGGCGTCACGAGCCGCATTCTCGAAAGCGCCGGCGTCGGCGTCACCGTGGACCCGAACGACGTGTCCGGGATGAGATCGACCCTCGAGCGCTTTCTGGCCGACTTCCGGGCCGGTCGCCTGCAGGCGACGCCGAACGAGGAGGTCATCGCGACCTTCGACCGCGAGCGGCAGGCGGCCGAACTCGCCGGGATCCTCGCCGGCGCGATCGCCCGCCCTGGTCGGAACGGCGCGCTCCGGCCCGCCTGACTCGACTCGCCCCGGGCGACGACGGCCGAGCGTGGCGGCGCTGCCGCCGGATCACTTCGCGAGCAGGCCCTCGCGCGCCATCTCGTCGGCCACGGCCTGGGCGATTTCGGTCACGAAGGAGTCGACCCGGTTCGGGTTCACCGTCTCGCTCAGGCCGGCCCACAGGATCCCGTCGCGGTGCAGCGAGTAGACCATGGTCTCGACCGAGACGAGGGTCTCGCTGCGGAGGTAGCCCGGCGTGTAGGCGGCTCGCCAGCCGTAGCCCCAGAAGCCCCACGGCGACGGGCCCGGGTACCCCGGGACGACCGTCGCCTGTTGCCGGCTCCCGACCAGTCGCATCATGACCACACCGTCGACGTGCGCGTCGGTGAACTTCTGGCGCGCGACGTTCTCGTCGAGGTCCTCCCTCGAACTCAGGATCTCGTACCCGGGGACGCCGCTCACGCCGCGCCGGGAGAGGTCGCGGGCGAGAGCGTCCTCCGCGACGTGGCGGGCCGCGTCGTCGTCCGACATGAACACCGCGGCGATCCGCTGCCCGACCAGTCGCACGGGCGCCGCGCCCGGCGCCCGCCATGTCGAGCGGAAGGTCGTCGACGAACACGCGGCGAGGAGCAAGGCGAAGAGGAGAGAAGGGCCGACGACCGCCCCGCGGCGGCAGCCCCTGCTGCCGTTTGCGATCATCCGATCCGCCCGGGGTTCAGGGCAGTGCGACGATGCACACGCCGCAGGCTTGTGGCGCGCCACCGATGTTGTGCGAGAGCGCCACGGTGGGGTTCTTCACCTGCCGCTTATCGGCTTTGCCCTGCAGTTGCTTGTAGTTCTCGTAGATCATGCGCACGCCGGTCGCACCGGTCGGGTGGCCGAAGGTCTTGAGCCCGCCGTCGGTGTTCACCGGCAGTTCGCCGCCGAGCTCGAAGGTGCCCGAGGCGATATGCTCCTTCGCCGAGCCCTTCTCGCAGAAGCCGAGGTCCTCGTAGGCGAGCAACTCGGTGAGCGTGAAGCAGTCGTGCACCTGCGCGACGTGGATCTCCTTGCGCGGGTTGGTGATGCCCGCCTGCTCGTAGACCTGGCGCGCCGCCATCTCGGTCGGCTTCCAACGCAGGAAGTCGAAGTCCGGATCCTCCTTGGGGTCGGCCGCGAGCGCGATGCCGATCGCGCGGACCAGCACGAAGTCGTCGCGGAAGCCCTTGGCGAGCTCGCGCCGGGTGAGGATCGCGGCGGCCGCGCCGTCGGACTGGGCGGCGCAGTCATAGAGCCCGAAGGGCCAGGAGATCATCCGCGCGTTGAGCGCCTCCTCGACAGTGATCTCGCGCTTGAGCATCGACTTCGGCGCGAGCGTGCCGTTGTGGTGGTTCTTCACGGCGATCTTCGCGAGGTCCTCGCGGCCGGCACCGAAGGTGTCGAAGTAGCGCGCAGCGCAGTGCGAGAACCAGCCGGCCGGGGTCGCGGGCAGTCCTCGCACGCCGGTCACCGCGACGCTCGGGCCCGAGACGCCGCGGTCCTTCGGCTTGTCGAAGCCGACGACCAGCACGGTGTCGTACATGCCGCTCGCGACCGCGAAGACGCCGTAGCGGAAGGCGTCGGTCCCGGTCGCGCAATAGTTCACGACCATGCTCACCGGGCGGTCGTAAAGCTTGAGGGCGTCGGCGACCTCGGCGGTGCCCTTCGAGGGGTACTGTGCACCGCAGAACACCGCCTCGATCTGCTTCTGGGGATCCTGCAGCCCGGCGTCGGCGTAGGCCTCGTAGGCGGCCTCGACGATCATGTCCTGAGGGTCCTTGTCCCAGTTTTCGCCGAACTTGCAGCAGCCCATGCCGACGACGGCGACCTTGTCCCGGATGGCGTCCTTGTTCATCGCGTCTGCTCCTCCGGCGCGGTCCGCGCCGGCGTGCACTTCCAGAAGTAGTTGGGCGTCCCGCCGGCGTCGTGGATCTTTCGGAAGACCAGCTCGACGGGGAGGTCGAGCTTGACCTCCTTCGGGTTCACGTCGGTCATCTGCAGGTAGAGCCGCGCGCCCGCTACGTCGGTGACGGTCGCCACGAGCGGCGGGTTGGGGCTGCCGGCGAAGTTGTCGAAGGTGAAGGACTTGAGCGTCCCGATCCGGTCCGAGAGGCGGACGTGGTCGAACTCGTCCTTCGCGAAGCACTTGAAGCAGACGCGCTGGTGCGGGTACTGCACCTGGCTGCACTTGCGGCACTTCTGCGCGTGCAGGCTGATCTCGTAGTCGCGGTCGCGGAAGTGCTTGGTCGCCGAGATCCCGGCGCCGGCGCGACGGTCGTTCTCGGTCGAGAGCAGCTGCCGGAAGCGGATGTACATGTCGTAGCTCGGGAACTCGCCGCGCCGCTCGAGGTGCCAGCGCACCCCGCGGCGGTCCGACAGCCCGGCGATCGGCCCTTCGACGCGCAGCGCGAGGGCGTCGGCGCCGTCGCCGTAGCTCGCGAGCAGCAGCGTGTCGCCCGGTTTTGACGTCTCGAGCGCGGCCACCAGTTGCAGCGGCGCCGCGGCCGCGCCCGCATTTCCGACGCGACCGAAGAGTGCGTCCTGCAACTGCCTGGAGGGGTCGAAGCCGAGTTCCCTGGCGAGCGCCGCGTGGCTGCGGGCATCCGGCCCGTAGAGCACGAGGCGGGTGAAATCGGCGGGCTTGCGGTCGAGCTTCGCCAGCAGTCCGCGCACGGCCTCGCGCACGTTGGTGCGATAGCCGTGGTCGATGACGAAGCGGTCCTCCCAGGCGTGGACGAAGGGGTCGCCCTCGGTGCGCCAGACGTCGATCATCTCGTCGGTGACGGCGTACGCGTCCTCGATCGTGACGGCCGGGTCCCCGTCGCCGACCAGAAAGGCCGCTGCCGCGTCGCCGAGATTCGCCTCCAGCGCGGAGCGCGGCGAGGCCATGCGGGTGTCGCCGACGACGACCAGAACGCGGCTTGCCGAGCCGGCGCGGACCGCGTCGAGTGCCGCGCGCAGCGCCCCGGTGCCCGCGCGCAGCGAGTCGCCGATGTCGGCGGTCCTGACGTCCCGGCGCAGGTCGAGCGCCTTGGCGATGATCGTCGCGCCCTGCTTCTCCTTGAAGGCGAAGGACGTCGAGGCGAAGAGCACGCCGTCGATCGTCGCGCGGTCGTGGCCGCGCAGGCAGTCGATCGCCGCCGCGACGGCCATCGTGAGCGCGTCCTCGTCCCAGTTCGCGACGGCCTTCTCAGGACCTCCCTCGACCTTCTTGCCGCCGGCGATGGTCGCGAGCGGCAGGCGCATATAGGGGACGTAGGCCCCGTACGAGATGATGCCTGCCATGGATGTGGGTCTCCTCAGGTTGAGTCCCGCAGAACTACGACCGTCGACCCGCGGGCGCAAGCGATCCGCAGAAGGAGTCGTCGGGCGACGGCCCGGCCGGCGAAGTTCAGAGGGCGACGACGAGGCCGTCGTCGGCGAACCGGTCGGGCAGCTCCGCGCTGCGCCCGCGCATCTCCCGGCCGAGATGGGTGAGCAGGAGATCTCGGCACTCGAAGCGCCGCCGGTTCTCCTCGATCTGGCGCCAGCCCACGTGGCCCGGCACGCGACCGTCGAAGCTGGTGCACTCGCACACGAAGAGGTCGGCCCCGCGCGAGTGTCGAAGCAGGTCGTCGGTCCACTCGGTGTCGCCCGAGTAGACGATGCTGCGTCCACCTGCGCTCGCACGGAAGCCGTGCGAGCGGCCGCTGCGCACGTGCGGGACGTCGAAGGTCTCGATCCGCAGGTCCGCGAACTCGAACGGACGCGCGGCTTGCGCTTCGATGAATCGCAACGGAAAGGTCGTCGGTTCGTCGGAGGCGTCGCGGTAGTAGGCGCGGTAGAGTTCCCGGATGCGGCTCTCGGTGTCCGGCGGTCCGACGATCGCGAGCGGCCGCGTTCGCGGGGTCTCGAAGGTGGCCTTGAGGAGTAGGAACGGGATGCCGCCGAAGTGGTCGCCGTGGAGGTGGCTCACGACGATCGCGTCGATTTCCTCCGCCTGCTTGTCGTTGCGCGCGAGACCCGACAGCACGCTCGGGCCGGCATCGAGGAGGATCCTCGCGCCGGGCGTCTCGACCAGGTAGCCGGCGCAGTGGCGCCCGCCGGTCCCGAAGGCGTCACTCGTGCCGAGGCAGGTGAGCCTCATCGCGGGCGGCGGAGTCATTCCCGGCGCCTCGCCACCATGCCCGCGCGTGGAATCAGTGGACCTCGGGCGGCGCATCCGCGGCGGCTGCGGCCGGGGAATGCGCGGCGGCTGCCGCGGCGGCACCGGTCGCCGTGCCGACCTCGGGGCGTCCGGCCAGGGCTGCCACCCTCGCTTCGACTCGCGCCAGGGCCGCGTCGGCTTCTCCGAGTCGCTTGCGCACCGCCTCGCGATCGCCTTCCGAAGCCTTCAGGCGGGCTTCCATCTCGAGTACCCGTGGACTCGACCCGATCAGGTAGTCGCCGCCCTTGCCCGTCGTGAGGAAGAACGCGGTGCCGCCGATGCCGACGAGCATCCCGAGAAGAAGGCCGATGAGGAAGCGCATCTAGGATTCTCCTGGTTCCGGTCGACGGCCCGAGCCCCCGACCTTGGTAGCGTCCCCGATCCGTAGCGGGAGGGACCGCCGGGCTGCAAACCCTTCGAAGCCGGCACTGGCGAAGAGCGCCGAGAGGCCCTCGTCCTCGCAGGCCGCCTCGATCGACACGCAACCGCGTCTACGCGCCCGTTCGAGGACGCAGTCGAGCAGGAGACCGCCCACCTCGCGGCTCAGGACGGCTCCGGTCGGGTCGAGGGACGCCAGGACGTCGACTGTCCCGACCAGACCGCCCCGGGCGATGCTGCGGTGGTAGGCCACCATCACGACCCCGCGGGGCCCCGCCCCGTCGAGTGCCAGGTAGACGTCGGAGGCGAGACTGCCGAGGATTCTGCGCAGGCAGCGGATGCGGCCCGCCTCGGGGCCGCCCGTCACGGCGGCGAGAACACCGATGTCGTCGCGTCTTGCCCGGCGTAGCCGCGGCCCGAGGCCTCTCTCGGCTCCTCCATGGGGCATCACTTCGCGCCTAGCACGGCGCGTCGGGTGGCGCAGCATGCCACCCCGGGTCTTGCGAAAGCGCGGTTGACTTGTCGAAGACCCGGTCCGTATCGTGACCGGTGGGAGCACCCTATCTCGGCGCTCCCGCTGCCGCGACCGCCGGACGAGCCGGAACATCGGCGGAGGGTCATTCGGATGGCGAAGCAGGAAAAATCCCCGGCCAAACCCAAGATCACCATCATCCCCGGGCGCGGGGTCTCGCAGACCATCAACTACCTGCTCGAGGACCGCGACGATCTGGAGTGGCTGGTGGCGGTGGGCCGCAACAAGAGCGGCGAGATCTTCTTCTATGACACCGGCGGCGACATCGTCGAGGATCTGGGCACGCTCGACTACCTGAAGCAGCGAATCATCCGGGCACACTTCGGGGACGAGCCGGACTAGAGGTCTCGTGCTCGTCGCGGCGGGCGGCGCTGCGCCGCCGCCTCAGGGAAGCGGGTCGGGGCAGAGGGCCCATACCGCGCCGTCGCGCTCGACGAGCGGCACCCGGAAGAGCGACTTGCCGCAGGCTGGTCCGGCGATGCACTCGCCGCTGTCGGGCAGGTACATCGCGCCGTGTGTCGGGCAGAGTAGATAGGCACCGTCCTCGGTGAAAAACTGGTTCTCGACCCAGTCCATCGTCATCGGGACGTGCCGGCACTCGTTCACGAATGCGTGCAGCCGACCGGCGTACCTGACCACGAAGCACTCGAGTTCGCGCCCGGCGCCGTCGAGCACGAACTTGTGCGAAGTGCCCTCGGCGAGTTCGCCCACTCCGAGGATCCGCGTCCCGGTGGGTGGGGGCGCGTGGTCGTGCGCTTCCGGTTTCACGGGCCGCCAACCTAGCCGATGACGGCTCGGGTCGCCACGGACGTGCCGGACTTGCCTGCCGCGCGCGGCGCGCCTCACCCCGGCCTTCGAGCGCCGCCGCAGCAGGTCTCTCCCGCTGCAGCGCCGTCGTCGGCGGTGCCTGCGTCGTTCAGCGCACTGCCGCCGCGCGCAGGGCTCGCAGCAGTTCTCCGAGCGAGACAGCCTCGAGGAGCAGATCGCAGTGCGGCGCATAGGCGGCGAGCGCGCTGTCCCCGGTGTTCCAGCGCACCCTCGGCTCGGCGACCGCGAAGACGACCCCGCGGGCGCGATGGCGCAGCCGAGCCAGCGCGTCGGCGCGATGCGCGAGCCGGTTGTTGCGTCCGTCCCCGAGCAGCAGGAGCACGGTCGACCTGTCGACGAGCGCCGCGTGCCGCGCCTCGACTTCGCACAGCACGCGGCCGAGGTCGGAGCGCGCCCACAGGTCGATCTCCCCCTCCGGTACGACATGGCCGCCCTCGAAGGAGGCAGGTACCGCGCGGTCGACGTAGATGAAGCGCGAGACCCGGCGGAAGGCGGTGTCGGCCGCGCCGAGGATCGAGAGCAGGATCTCGGTCGCGCGCGACACCGAGCCCGACACGTCGCACAGCACGACGAGTCCGGGCCGACCGGGGCGCCGCCCGCGGCGTTCGAGCCGGAACATGGCGCCACCGCGTCCGATCGACGCACGGATCGTCCTTCGCACGTCGATCCTACCGGTTCGTTCGCGTCGCCACCGTCGCCCGGCGCGGGCCGCGAAGCGGCGGCCGAGTTCGCGGGCGAGTTCGCGCGCAGCGTCGAGTTCGTCGGGCGTCATCTCGGCGAGCGGCCGGCGCACGAGTGCCCGTGGGTCGATCGCACGGGCGGCGCGCAGTCGGTCCGCGCCGCCCGCGGCAGGCAAGTGCGCTGGCGTCTTCGACTCCCGGTCGGACTCGCGCGCCGTCGACTCCGCCCGCGGCCGTCGCTCGGCCGGCGTCCTGCCGCGCCGAGACGTCGTCGTCTCGGGTCGCACCGGCGGCGCGGCCGACGATCGTCCCGCGTGTCGGTCCGGGGACGGCTCCGCGTCGGGTGGAGGCTTGCCGCCCGCGGTCGCGCCCGAGGCCCCCGCTCGACCACCGCCGCGCCCGGCCGACTCGCCGCCGGCGGGGCCGGTTCCCCGTCCGCGGCCGGGTCGGGTCGGCGTCGCCGGCGCGGCGAAGTACGCGTCGAAGGTGCGCTCGAAAGTTGCGCGATCGAGTTCGTCCTTCACCAGGGTCGCCGAGAGGCTCTCGCGCAGGCGCACGGGATCGATCCCGACCACCGCGACGGCCGCCATCGCGTCGAGGGTCTCGGCGACCGAGATGCGCAGTCCCGCTTCGCGCAGCTGCTGCACGAACTCCACCAACTGCGCGCGCATGCCCGCTCCTCAGGTGCTCGCCCGGCCCGCAGCGTCGTCACGGGGGGGCAGCAGGAGGGCCTTCTCCGGTGCGAAGTGCGCGCCCACCGCGTCGCCACGGGCGAAGCCCCCGGCCTCGCGCGCGGGCAGGAGCGCGACGATCGCGTCGCCGTTCGCGGCGCGCAGCAGGCAGCGTACGGTCGGCCCCTCGAAGGCGATCTCCTCGACGTGGGCCGCGACGGCCTGGTCGCCCGCACCGCCGGGTACGGATGCGCTGCGCGCTTCGCCCGCGCGGCCGACGCCGACGTGCTCCGGTCGCACGACGAGCACGGCGGGGTCGCCCGGAGCGAAGCCGGCGCCGGCGACGCGGACGCGGACGCGGACCAGCGTGCCCGCCGCGCGCACCTGCGCCTCGCCCACGCGGCACTCCTCGACCCGCGCGTCGAGCAGGTTCGCCTGGCCGATGAACCCGGCGACGAAGGCGTCGGCCGGCTGCTCGTAGACCTCGACCGGGCTGCCGATCTGGCGGATGCGTCCGGCTTCGAGAACGGCGATCCGGTCGGAAAGCGCAAGCGCCTCCTGCTGGTCATGGGTGACGAAGACGAACGCGATCCCGCTGTCGCGCTGCAGGCGCTTCAACTCGGTCTGCATCGTGCGCCGCAATTGAGGGTCGAGGGCCGAGAGCGGCTCGTCGAGGAGCAGCGCCTCGGGCCGGTTCACCAGCGCGCGGGCGAGTGCGACCCGCTGGCGCTGGCCGCCCGAGAGTTCGTCGGGTCGGCGTCGCGAGAGTTCCTCGATCCGCGCTGCGCGGAGCGCCTCGTCCACCCGTCGCGCGACTTCGCCGGAGGCCAGACCGCGCGAGCGCGGCCCGAAGGCCACGTTGTCGGCGACCGACAGGTGGGGAAAGAGCGCGTACTGCTGGAACACCGTGTTGACGTCGCGACGATGTGGCGGCAGGGCGGTGACGTCGCGGCCCGCGATCCGCACCGACCCGGCGCTCGGAGCGGCAAATCCCGCGACCACGCGCAGCATGGTCGTCTTGCCGCATCCCGATGGTCCGAGCACCGAGAAGAATTCGCCGGGGCGGATGGCGAGTCGCGCCCGATCGAGCGCAAGCACCTCGCCGTACCGGCAGGACACGTCGAGCAATTCGATCGTCGCCGGTGCTGCCTCCGTGTGCGCGTCGTCGGGGGCGAAGACCATCGCCACGAGCAAAGCACAGCGTGGCGGATGGCGGAAAGACGCACCGAGGCCGCAGCCCGCGAAAAGACCGTGCCCCGGGGGTCAGGCGAGCGGCAGGAATCGCGGCGCGGTCTCGGCAAGGATCCCCTCGGTGCGCACCTGCACGCCGTCCTTCCGCTCCGGATGGGTGAGGAACTAGAAGCGGGGCTCGTGCAGCGCCGCGACCACCTGCGCCGCGATCTCGTCCGGCGTGCGCCCGATCGACCGCAGGGCCGCGCGCGTCGCGGCACGCCGGGCGTCCTCCGCCCCGTCGGTCGGGGGTGGGAGGCGCGTTCCGACGGGCTCGCCGGTCGTCGCGGTCGCTGCAATACGACGTGGACCGAGCCGAATTCCGCCAGCGCCGCATCGGCCAGTCGCACGACGTCGCCCGGCGACGACACGTCGGTCGGGACCGCGAGCGTGCCCCGGCCTCGTCGCGCGATCTCGTGCGCGGCCTCGTCGAGCGCCGGTCGCTCGACGTCGGCGAGAACCACTCGCATGCCGGCCTCGGCCAGGCGACGCGCGGTCGCGCGGCCGATGCC
>Ga0114969_10001284_pt1 | contig 21388 bp, 14 predicted proteins | sample M_130807_MF_Meta_FD_87316 | JGI IMG/M metagenome (GOLD analysis project Ga0114969, IMG submission 87316) | Freshwater microbial communities from Lake Montjoie, Canada to study carbon cycling - M_130807_MF_MetaG | ecosystem: Environmental > Aquatic > Freshwater > Lake | place: Lake Montjoie...
CAGACATATTCAAGCAATTCAATTACTTTTTTGGATACTGGATCAAAAACTTTTTCTGCTGCTCAGTGGCCGGGTTTTGATTTTCCAATGAAATCATCTGTCTATGTTGATGTTTCCGGCGTTTCTTTTACCTATGATAGCGTAACCTCCGCAAGCATGAGAAATGGAATCTGGCCATATGTGCATCGAGTTGGAACGGCTAATCTTTCCAGTCTTGTTTCAGTAAATAATGGATCGTACTTGCAGTTTGTTGACTCTGGCACAAATCCTTCATCTCGCGAAGATTTTCTTGCTTCATGGCCAAAAACAAATACTGCCCAAGCAATTACTGGAGCATTGAAAGTGCCTTCAGGCACACGAGTCCGTGTTCCTGCAACGACAAAAACATACACAACCGTTTCTGATCTTGCGCTAGGCGCATCTGAAAATTACGGAACAGTCAGGGTTCAGGCATCTTCCTCGGGATCTTCCGGAAATTCTTCTGCAAATTCCATCACATCTCTTGTTTCCTCAGTGTACGGAATATCTTCTGTCACAAATCCTTCGTCTATTGCAAACGGAACCGATGACGAAACAGAACAGCAATGGAAAATACGATTTCAAAATACACTAAAAGCCCTCGGAAGAGGAACAGCCAATTCGCTTGAGATTGGCGCAAAAACTGCAGCAATTTTTGATGACAACGGATTTTTAACTGAATCTGTTACTCATGCCCTTGTCATGGAGCAAAGCGTAAATACAATTTCCCTTTACGTGCATAATGGAACTTCAACAGCATGCTCATCTGCGCTTGTGCAACGGTGCGTGCAAGTAATCGAGGGATATTATGATTTTTCAACCGGGACAAATTATGCCGGATACAAATCCGCTGGCATTCCAGTAACTGTTACTCCTGTCAATTTTTCCCAGCAAGATATAAAAATACAATTGGTTTTACTTCCGGGATTTTTGGTTTCTTCTGTGTCTCAGTCCGTAATAGATGTTGTAACACTATATTTTTCAACATTATCAATTGGAGATGGATTTGATATTCCTGTTTTGTCAAAAACATCAACAAATTCGGCAGGATCTGTTGAAAGTTCGTATAAGGTCTTGCTTGTTGATACAAATGGAAATTCGGGATTTCCCTCTGATTCGCTTACAATTACTTCTGCTGCTCCAACAAGTGCGAATCCTATTGTTGTTACTTGGACTAAGCCATCTAGCGGTCCAAGTATATATTCTGCCCAGCTTTTAAAATGGAATAATGAATCATGGAAATTGCTGTATACAAAAATATACACAGGGAATGAAACAGGTCAGTATAGCGACGATGGAAGCCAAGACTTGATATTGGATGCAAAATCTACGTATAATTTTTCAAATCCTCCCAGAAAAGTTTTTCAAAAATCTGCACTTCTTCAGTCGATCATGAGAATTGCTGGTATTGCTGCAGCAACCATAAAAGCTCCTCATCCAACAAACACACTTATTCCTGATCAGGAAGTCATAATTCCCTCAAAAGGATTTGTTTTGACACTGGGAATTTGCGAGGTAAGGTAAAAAATGTCCTATCCGGTTGCTCCGCCACCAAACTCAACAGTGATTTCTCGCATTTTTTCTCAAATGCCAAAATTATTTTCTTCAGACGCCATGGAAAAAAACGCCATTGATTTTTCAATACAATTGCCAATTGCATCTATCACTGAGCCAAAACCTTCCATTTTCATATCAGATGGAATATTCATTCTCAGTTCTGATTGCAGTTATATTTTTCCAGAAAAAATAGATCTTAATTTGCACACCTTAAAAAGTCTTGTTTCTGAAATTAGCGCAAAATATTCTTCTTCAACGCAAACTTCCGGGCGTTTAATCGTTAGATTTAATGATGATTTTTTAATGGAAGACCAATATCGATCAGCTATTTGTCTCGTTGAAGGAGGATTGGACATTTATTCATCTGGAATTTCGTGGCCAATAGCCACAAATCCAAATTATCATCTTGTTGGCTCAATTGCCATGGCGATAAAAAATAACAATAGTGATTCCTATTCTGCAATTCAACAATCGGATCAAAGAATTGCTTCAAATAAATGGCTGGAATATTGGGGAATGATTCTTGGAGTTCCTCGCGATACTGCAGAAATTGATGATGACGAACGATACAGATTCCGAATGCAACGTGAAGCAATATTTCCAAAGTCAAATAATTATGCAATTGCCGAATTGCTTTCGGCATCAATCAGAAAAAAAGTCAGCGTTGTTGATGGAATTTCGCCATTTCTGCTTGGAGGAAATTTGATTTCCACAGGCCCAGCTGTTGCAAGCAAAATTCCCCTTAGTTCATTTTCCTTAAAAAAGGGCACGGCGATAAGAACAATAACGGCAGCAAATGGTCTTGCAACAGTAGCAAGTTCTCAAGGTGTTTTTACCTCAAGCATGGTTAATGGATTTATTTTATGGGATAATGGAAGGATTGACGATATTAAATCCTTCAGTACCGCTTCAGAAGTAAAAGTTTCTTCATCTGTGTCTACCGCCGCAATTTCATCTCCATCTGAATTTTTCATTGTTTATTGGAGTTTAGCCGCGGTAGGAACAAAATCAACCGAAGCAACATCAAAAGCTCTTGGGCCAATTACGGGATCAGGCGCGTTTTCTGTAAAAATTCCAGCAGATGTAATTACCGATGGATCTTTCTCTCTCAGTCAAGAACTCCTCCTGCTTGTGTATACTCTTATCAATAGATACAAACCTTCTGGAGTTTCTTTTACTGTAGAAGCGACAGCAGATGAATTATTGTAGTTTCGTAGGAGAATCCTGAATGAAAAAAATCAACAGCTATCTTGGATATTCTCCAAATCGAATAAGCAGGGTAGGAAAACTATCGACAGCTAATCATTCCTTGGAATCTGTTGTTTTTCAGCAGGGCAAGAGCATTCTTGATTATGATTTGAATGTCATGCAAGATGTTATTAATAATTCCATTTCTTCTGTCGCCTCTAGCATCTATAAAACATCTGGATTTCTTTCAAATGTTATTCCAACTTTATCCACGGCCTTTTCCTTAACCCTTCCTTTTTCTGATGTAAATCTCATGGGAAAAGTTTTTTCCGTAAAGTCAGGAATTACTGGAAATAGCGCAATTACCGCTTCATCAGGATTGGGTTCGTCCGTAAATGTTCTTTGGTGGTTGGAAATTTGGTTTCAGGAAATCGTGCCAAGCGGAAATACAGCTAATGCGGAAATCATAGGATCAGGACTTGCTGCCACAAAAGACACACAAATTTATCTTCATGGCGGTGAGACGAATTCTGGTATTTATGCAACACCAACAACCGGAGGGCCAATAAATGATCTTCTTGATCCTGTTTTTGCTGCAGAGACAACAAGAAGAGTTCAATTGCGATGGAGAATCAGATCGAGCAACATTACCAGTTCAACTGCTGGTTTTGGAACAATAACCAGCGGTACATACTCTCCTGAGGTTGGTGTTGTTGCTCAGGGAGGAAGATCTTCCGATTTTGCTTACAGCAATGCCAATGTTGTTTCCACAACAAATCCTTTTACGTTTATTCGATCCGATCAGTCGTCTGCCGTAATAAGCATACATACTTTTTCTGAAGTAAGCACTACTCCCTCTTTTTATTTGTCGGATATGCTTTATTCCCTAAGAGATATTGCAACTCTCATGGATTCTCCATTATATATTGCTGGCAGAGGAACTGATGATGATGCACAGCAGCTTAATACTGTAGACGGAAGAGTCTATGGATTGCAAATTGGCATATCCACTAAAATCAATACTAATACTTATTCATTTGTAAAGACAATGTCTGTCCCAGCAGTCTCAAGCTCCTCGCAAATATTGCTTGGAAACACTGCGCAAGTAACCGGAAGCGGATATGGACTTTCTCTTTCTGCGACAGATGCAACAATTTCTGCTGTTTCGGAGAGCAACACTGTTGCAAATCTTACGATTTCAACGCAAGATGCTTCTTCGTCTCTTTCTTACGTGCTGGCAAAAAGAATTTCTCTCACGACTATCGGTACTGCGGCAAAACCCTCTCTTACTTTTGACAATGGTTCATCAACAAGAACAACCGGTCTGTATTTTTCTTCAAGCGGAAGTGCACAATCATTAAATATTTCAGCATTGGGAAATGGTGTAGCGTCATTTACGTATTCTCCCGCAATGTCTCCGTCTCCTGCAATTACAGGGACTATTCAATCAAACAAAAACACTGTAGTTGTCTCATCCACGGCCGGAATGAGTGCCGGAATGCTTTTAACAAGGTCTGGAACTACAGGAGCAGGAGCTTTGTCGTCATCTTCTGCCACAACAATCACTGCTGTCCTGAACACAACCACATTTTCCATAAGTCCTGCCGCAACAACTGCTGGTCCAGTTGATTTTACTTTGGGATCCACACCTGCAATTTCATTATTTGGACCTCTCTCAACATCCTCTAGCATCTTTCTTTCTGCTGCAAATTCTGTTCCTTCTGTCACTATAACTACCAGCGGAATAACAACAACAAGCACTACTGATCCAAGCTCAATTGCAAATCTTACTTCAGCTGCTTTTTCTTCGGCGGCAGTAAATATCACTGGCGGATCCATAAGCGGGGCAAATCTGAATCTTGTCAATAGCGCTGTTCCCAGCACAGCAGGAAGACTTACCTACGGAAGTGACTTTACGCTCTGGCTGGGTGCTGGCGGATCACCAGCTACGTATAAGCAATTTGGTTATCTTGCAACTGAAAATATCTCAACCACGTACACAGCTGGATCTGGAGCAACCGTAACGTGGTCTGGTGGATCATTGGGTGCAATTCCGAGTGGAGTGAGCGTTCCATCATCAGGTGGTGGCAGTGGATACAAGATTGGTGATCAAGTCCGTGTTTCCGGAGGAAACAATAATGCACTGCTTAGTGTTGCGACACTCACGGCAAATAGCACTGCTGTTGCCACATGGACGCTAGTTTCTGGGGGGACAGGATATGCGGCTTCTGGAACAGGAGTTGCAACTTCTGCTACTGGCAAGACAACATCAATCTCTGGTTTTTCTGCAACCATTGCAAACACTGGAACCGCAATTGATGTAGCTCGATCAGATCATGTTCATGCCACTCCGGCAACATGGAGTCCTTCGGCCCATGCAGCTTCTCATGCATTGGCTGTGTCAGGCACGGGCGGAACTGATGCCTTGACGGGCAATATTGACGCAATTGCCCGTACATCAATAAAAATTTCTGCTTCTTCTGGGGCAACAAGTGGATTAATCAATTCAGGCGCACAAAGAAGAGTAATAGATGTTCGTGCTGGTGCAAATATTAAAGTTGATCTAACCGAACCTACAGTAAATACAGATGATTCAATGGTCTTGCTAATCAGTGCTGACGTTGCAGGATATCAAGACACCAAAGCGGCCGTGACGGCAACAAATACTACTGGAAGCGGAGATTTTGTTCCTTTACCAAGTACTGTATCTGGCAGTTATGGTCTTGTTCCAATTTCGTACCTTGTTCCCGGAGTTAAATACATCATAAAAACCGCAGGAGACACTTCTCTTGCTAATTGGAAGTTGATAACAGGAATTGCATCCCTAACATCAGGATCTTTGCTGAATACTTTGTTTACCGCAGAACCATTTGCAACGCCAACGCAATATGTAGGAACTGGATCTTGTCTTCCCTTCAATCAATTTGCGGCAAGACGTGAGCATTCACATCCTGCTTCCCCAGAACGATCTTTCGCCTCCGCCTCAACCATTGCATCTTTGAACATTAACGGATCAGGTTCTGCCGGTGCTGACAGTGATCTTACCGTTGCGAAAGGATCCCATGTTCATGCTTTTCCCGGTACTTTGACTGCAAGATTTGCATTTGGGGAAGCATACTCAGGTAGCATAAGCGATACTTTGGATATTTCTGGTACTACTAATTATTCCACTGCAGCTTCAAGTCTTTTTGTTCGGCAAAAATCCTATGCCACTCCTACACCATCTGCACCGGCATCAGTAGTTAACACAGGAGGAAGAATTGCGTTTGGTGGACAAACCAGCACATCTGATGCTACGGCTGTTGGTGTATTTGGAGCAATAAGCGCAAGAAAATCAAATAATACAGATAATAATTCTTCTGGATACCTAAGCCTTTGGTCATCCACCAACGATACTCTTGTTGAGTCATTACGCGGTTATTCCACTGGATCAATTCATATTGGATCATCATCCACATATGGATTGTCTGGCTATGAAATAGCATCCGGATCGCTACAAGTTGATTCGCAAATACGAATTGGTGCTCCATGGCCAACAGTCACGCCTGTTGTTTCAGCAATGACGATCACTCCTGTTCCCGCCAATGCTACTGTTGGCAATATTAGCGTCATAACTATTGTTGCAGCTGTAGGATACCCTGCATTCACGCAGGCATATTTTTTAGTCAAACAAGGTACAAATACTGCGGCAATTATTTCCATGTCCGTAGACTCAAATGGAACCACTGGAACAAATTATGTTATTCATACTAATTCCCCGACATATACTGCAACCAGCACGTCAGGGCAAGTAACTTTGCAGCTTTTGTCTCTATCCTCAGTAACATCTTCTTTTATTACCGGAAGCGCTGTTATTGGAAGCAAATTGCTTGCAAACAATGTTCAGGTTTTGGGATCTGCTACATTAAAATCCCTGACAGTGGCCGACACGATTACCGGGAATATCAGTGGCACAGCTCCTGCAGGATCATTGACGGGAAACACTCTTGCATCAAACGTAACAGGAAGCAGTCTCACTTCGGTGGGAACGTTGGGAAGCCTGACGGTAACCAACGCAATCAACGGAACTCTCACCTCTGCCACAACAGGAAATGTTGACCTTACTGTTCTTTCTGCAACAATGGCTTCTAATGATTATTTTCGAATCAGGGTGGGGGGAGGGACAGCAGATGCTGGCTATGTGGAACTTGCCACTGCTGATAATGGCACGGAACCCATATATGTACGTCAATATAGCAACGTCACAATAGAAGGCGTTACAACTCCATTTGGATCTTTGACAAGAAGCGCTAGTCTTCTTGATGGAGATGGGAATACCTCGTTTCCGGAAACGTTATCAGTAAAAGCCTTGAAAATCGGAACTGCTTTTCCAGCGGCAGTTCCTACGATTTCAACAATTGTCTTGACGGCATCGACATCTTCAATTGCATCAATAACGATAAATGCTGGTGCATCAAGCTATCCCGCATCATCACTGGCCTATTTCAGAGTCGCTCAAGGAACGAATTCTTCGGCAATAGTAAGGTTTACCACAGGAGTAGACGGAGCAACCGGAACAACAGCTACCGTTTTTCAGGCAGGCACAGGATACAACACCACAGCCCCAGCGACATTATCCCTTCTCTATGTAAAATCAAACGCGCCATCAAATGTTTCTACGGCAACAGGCAATATTGTTGTTTCAAACAACATACTTGCGGACAGTGTTACGGTTTTGGGCAACGTCGGCATTGGGACCACGAGTCCTAGTCAATTGCTCACTGTTGCAGGACAGGTAAGAATATCTTATTCTGATGCATATACCGGAATGAACATATCAAATAAATCAGCAAGTGCTTTAACTTCTGGGGTAAATTTTGTAGATTTTGGCAATGAAAATGAATATGCGGTCGCATCATTATGGGGAGAGGTAAGGAAAGACGGAGGGTCGTCACTTGGAATTCATACGACTCCAGCCGGAGAAAGAACATCAGACCGCAAAGTTGAGCGCATGCGGATTGATTACAATGGCAACGTCGGAATTGGGACCACGACTCCGGCAGCACTTCTAGCCGTGAATGGCATGGTGCAAATCACTTCATTGACCCCAGTATGGCCTACCAGCGGTGTTGGATTGGAGTTGTTTTACAACGCCAGTGCAGATATTGCTCAAATTCAATCATATTCTCGGACTGGTAGTTCGTACAAACCCTTGGTATTTGATGGCTTGCGACATGAATTCAGAGCAAGTGGAGCAAGCGTTTTTACTGCTGAAAGTGTAGGTGCTCAACAAAGAATAAACATTAGTGGCATAAGAACGACATCTCCTTCGGTAGCAGTTCAGCTTTTTGCAAAAAACAGCGATATTTCATCTATAGTAGGTCAAATAGGAACAGTTGCTGGGTCGCTATCCTCATGGACAGCAAATCTAACGGTGGCAGCTACGTCCGCAGTGCATGTTGGAATGAAAGTGACAAGCGTTGCCACAGGGACAACTGCAGGAGCAGTTGGAACAGGAGCAATTATTCAATCAATTACCACTGTAGGAAGCAATATTATTGCAGTCATTTTTTCAACCACGACAAGCACGGTGGGATCATCTACCTACTCGTTTACCGATTTGGGCGGCATACACTGGACTACGTATGCAGACACATTAAGTGATAAAAAAACTACTGGGCCACGAGAATATAGTATTTGGGGATATCCAGAACGCACAGATACTGGTGGAAATGCAAACGTAACCCCTTTGAACGGAACACTCATTACCGAAAGATTTTTTGATCTTAGTTTCCCTACATACAATGAGGTGTACGCTACCGGAGCTTATCAGTATTCAACATATTCCATGCTTGCGCGATTTTCTGTCCCTGTCAGCATCAATGGGCATCTTCGCCTTCGCGCACCACAAACCACATCCCAGCAAGGATTCGCTGGTGCACCAATAAACGGACGGCTGACCCTTGAATCCCAAACTACGAACACTGCTTCGTCTCAAGGTTCGATAGTTGGAACAGTGATGCTCACCTCAGGGGCAGTAACTGGTACTTGGGCCGCCGGACAAGTGCTGTCTGGAACAGGAGTTATTCCCGGGACCGTTGTAACAAGTGTTAGCCCATCGGGTTCATCATATACGGTTAATCTTGACACACATCACGGACTAACGATCATTCCAAATGCTAATGACACAATAGCGTTATCGGGAACACCAGTCATATGGAATATAGATAACGACTCCGGTTTGTTCAGAATTTTCCGCGAAGATTGGAAAACCGACACCACGTATGGCGGAGGACTAAATGGTGCGGTTCGCTTAGCAATTACTAATGCTGGCAAAGTTGGCATTGGGACCACGAGTCCAGCCGCAACTCTTCACCTGTCTTCTGCAGATACGCAATCGGAACTTATTATTGAATCAACCGCTGCTAGCTCAAGATCAACGCTGAAATTACTGACTAATGGAAATGACTGGGAAATAGGCGCAAGAGGATCCAGTCTTGCGCCAATTAATGCGTTTTATATTTATGATTTTACCAATAATGCATATCGGATGACGATAAACTCATCTGGAGGAATGTATGTAAATGGGCAAATTTCAGGTTCTATCGCCCCGAGAGTTTTCATTCCCGCTTCTGCATTTTCTTTGGGCGCTGCCGCTAACGCAGCTAGTTATACTTCTGATGGCACAACTGGCTCTTTGTACTTATCTTTTGCTCAGAGTAAAATTGCTTATTCAACAATCATTACGCCTCACAATTATGATAAAACCAAAAAAATAAAAATTTATGTATATGCAAGCAATACCGCTGCTGCAAATTGGAAAGTATCAATGTATGCAGGGTTGACTCCGATTGATACTTATTATGCGACATGCGTTCCGACCTCAGGAACGAATCCTGTTGGATATGATGTTGCGAACTCCACGGTTAGTGCCTTCTTTTTGCCGGATCCCGGTGAGCTATTAGGAATAAAAGTGGTAAATAGTTCATCTGCAACATATACTTTGTATGGAGTTTTGGTTGTCTTTGGCTATGACTAGCAATTTTTATAAGGATATGTATAATGATAACTGATATTACCGATGAAGAAAAAGAATTAATAAGCTATATAAGAAATAATTATATGCAAAAATATTCTTTGCATATAATTATTCGAATAACAGAATTGTTGCGACATTCACCAAATGATAAACCTGCTTGGATTAGCGAAATTCTAGCGATAAAAGATATGCTATGGATTGAATTCGGCAATGATGCACAATCCGCACTAAATGACTATTTTGGAATGATGCCAATTACTGGTACTTTTGATGAACTGTTTGGTGGTTTAACATCAATTTCTCCCTCAGAAAGAGGAGATTTAGAATAAAATGGCAATAATTAAATCTAATCAAGGGAGAATTTATTTTCTTCCTCCCGCGGGAACACCAACTGGGCAAATAAAAGGTACCTATGCTGATACTTATGTGGTAACTTCTGTAAACAAAGGGGAATTTGAAGGGTTTTTTGCTTTATATGATACGGTATATTTTGGAAATTTAACTATATCCGATGGTCTTGGAACTATAAATATTCCGCACAAAAAAACAATTGTTTGCAATGGAAGATTTTCATTTGTAAAAACTTCCGTATCTTATCCCACTAGAATAGTGGTTGGATATAATACTGTTGTTGGGCAACAACAAGGCGCTCATTCTTTGATAAATTATTGGCCGGATCCGGGAAACTCACCTTATGTGAATGTTAACAGAAAGGGCGAGGCAGGAAGTCGAACTTACGATAGTGCAGATTCTGACTATGTCACTTGGATGAGATACAAAAATTGCAGTCATTTTGATTGGAGTGTGGGAAGAAGAGGTGCAGGCGGCGGTCATGGAACGGATGGAACGCCTTGTCAGTGGCCTGAATCATCAGGGCCTACCAATCAAGTCAAATATGCTATAGTTCCCCGGTCAATAGGACCATATGACGTTGGAGCAAGATACGATTATCAATGGAATTATGCTCCAACAGTAGAAGCTTTTAAATTTTATACTACTGCAACTGGAAATGTATTGGAGTATGGAGGGAGCCTTCAAGTTGATAAAGATAAACCTAATTATGGAGAACCTATAGACGGAGAGCAGACTAGGTTTGGTGTGGTGAATGCTACTCTTCAAGGATATTTTTATAATAGTAGTGGACCACTTGGCGACGCAACCAGTAGTAATATTTATCAGCCAGGAATCACCTATGCGGCCTATTCTGCACGGTCAAAACCCGGATCCGCTTGGAGCGGATTAGGAACGTATGGCAATACAAATAAGGCTGCAGATGTTTTGCCAGATGCAGCATTAACTGATGACATGGGCGGGTCGGCAGGGGGATCGGGTCAGATTTGGACGGAAGGAAGCACCAATAATTTTAGCGGCACTGTCACCTCGTATGGAGGCGGCGCATTAAAAATAATGGCAAAAATATGCAATATATCGTATGGACAATTTGCCGCAGAAGGACAAAGAAGTCAATGCTATTTGGTTAACACGGGAGTTGGAAACAGAGGGTATGGTATCGACAAGAATGTTGATAATTGGGCTGCAGACAACGGCATTGCTACTGGGAGAGCAACATCAGTTTCGTCGGGTAAAATTGCCATGGATAGTGGTGCTGGTGCCGGAGGCGGTCTCTGGTTTGTTGTTGACACGATAGAAGATTTTTTACCGCATTATGCCTTGGCTGGTGGAAGAGGATTCTTGAATTATGAGGGAACAGCCTCGGGAGGGGGTCATGGTGGCGGAAACGGAGGGCGAGGAGTATTGCGACTTGATTACGGAGTCAAAAATACTTATGCTACTATTAGCACGGCTTCTTTTTGGGCAACAGGTGGAAATCAAACAACTACTTATGGAGAAGCCGGAAATACTACCAGATCTTATAATTCATTGACATCAATGGCTTCTGGACCTTCAATTGTGATTTCAAGAACCAGTACTGGGCTTTCATCTGACAGTAATTATGGGAAAAAAAGTGACGGAACACAATCTAGAATGACGGTAACTGCTACAAATGGATTTGGCGCACTTGATATAGCGCCTACTATTTCTATTGGAAAAGGCACAACAAACAATATTGCAAACAATGCTTCCATGACTATTTCTTCTGCAGGAATATATACATATTCATGGGACATTCCTTTGATTGAATCAACTACAGGTACCTACAACATAACTATTAACGCTACCGATCAGACTTATTCTTCTTCGACAACATCGTCTAGTCTATATGTTGATAACACTGCTCCGGCAGTTTCCTTAAGCACACCCACAACCAGAACTGTCTACAGAGCTGGAGAAAAATTTTTAATAACGATTGGTGTTGAAGAGCGCGTTGGAAGCACTGTAACTTTATCATTAACTCCTGTTGCTTCTACATTTAGTGGGTCGTCTTTATCAGAATTTTCAGTAACAAATAAAACAGCTTGGACAACTGGAACAGGAGGGACATACACATTAGAGTACACTGTTCCTGTCGGTGGAGGAGATATATCTTTTACTGTTGCAGCATCAGATTTTTTTGGAAACGCAAAAACCACTACAGGATCCAACCCGATAACAGTCGTGATTCCAGCAGGGCTAACCTATTTTTAAGATTTTCACATCTAATGAAACGGTGTGCTATACTCAATATGTCGCCTGATGCGACAGGAAGGAAACACTCATGGTGTCTCGCACTGAAAACATGAACGGCATGGCATTGGAGGAATCGATGATTATTGACGGAGTGGCAAGGGAAATCCCGGACGAGGAAGTTTCGGCGGAGGGAGCAGAGAGTGTTCCTTATGATGATTTCGTGAGCATCCTTTCTTCGGGCAAGTATTCGGGAGAGCTTTGGGCAGAGTTTGAGCGGGAAAAGATTCGGGCTCAGGTAGATGTTCGTTTTGCTTCAACGCGAAATAACGAGCAGCGTCTGACTGCTGCGACCGAGCGTCTGAACCGTGCCGTCAGTGAGCAGAATGCTCTGGAGGCAGAGTTCGAAAGCGCCAAGATGTGGGGCAAGTTCTTCATTTCTCAGGAAGCAGTCACTGCCAAGCAAGCAGAGAACAATACCCCCAAGTAATTCGGAATCAGAACAGAATATCTTTTAGGAATCCCCGCAAAAAAGCGGGGATTCCTGTATGCATCGCCAAAATAAGGAAATGTCTTGTGAAAAATCATGCTGCTGGAAAAACTCCCGGAACCCGATTTGAAAATATTCCGCATCCCCTTGATGATGGTCAACCCACTCATTCTTCAGATGGACAAGTTTTCCCCAGAGTTCCTTTCAGTCCCGATGGCAAAGTGCGATTTGAAGATGTCTTTCGCATGGCAAAGGAAATGCAACAGATCAAGGAAAAGGCAAGCTATCGCACTGAAAGGGCGTATCTTGACTTGCGTCATGCCGATGGACCAATTGCAATGGTGTTCTCTTCCGATTGGCATCTTGGAAGTCTTGGATGTGATTACGATCAGATGCAACATGATCTGGAGTACATCCTGAAAACTCCTCGCCTTGGCATGGCGACAGTCGGAGACCTCAAGGATAATTTTGGAAGTTTCAAGAATGTGTCTGCCGTTCACAGTCAGGCATTTCCGGGAGACTTGCAAAATCTTGTGCTTGAAGACATTGCCTCTCGTCTTGTGGATGCAAATAAGCTCTGGATTGTGACATGGGACAATCATTCCGTGGAATTTGACGAGCGTGTCATTGGCTATGAAGCCGCCAACTACATATGGCGCGAAGGCGTCAGGAAAAACAAGACCATTGCGCTTGATGGCGAAGGTTTTGTTGAACTGCACATTGGAGAAACATTTTACACGCACATGATTGTGCATCAATCCCGTTTCAACAGTTCGTATCACAAGCTTCACGGAAACAAGAAATTGTATGAGCAAAGATTCCCTGCTCATGTGATTGCCACCGGACATACGCATAGTCCGGATTTCGAGCAGTACACCCATTATGAACTTGCAGAAGAGCTTGGATATGATTTTGGAGGCAAGTCCTATCTGATCAAGACTGGAACATACAAGACAAAAGACATGTACAGCCAGAGGTATTTTGGATTGCCTTCCATTGGAACACCGACCATGGTGTATTTTCCGATGCCAAAGGGCAAGCGAAAGCATGTCTGTTTTGCTTCGGCAGAAGACGCTGTTCAATACATGAATGGCTCCTTGTTCCTTTATGATTATCATGAGGCAACGGGGAAGGCTGTGTTCTCAACATGATTTATTGGATACTTGAAGAAAGGAGAATAAAAAGTGATAAAACTCATAGTTTTAGCTTTTCAAGCAATTTTCCAAGTATCCCTCATGAATGGCGAAGAGCAGGCTGCTCTTGGAGATACGGCACAAGAGATAATCATTGACGCAATCGGTCTATGTATGGTTGGCATTGGAATAATTGTTCCCATTACCTTGAGAACATTGCATAAGCGTCTGGAAACAGCAAAGAACAATGAGGATCTGGCGTTGCTGGCAACCTATGCGGACATTGCCGTGAAAGCGGCAGAGCAAAGCATTTCGGCAGGAAAGGGAACCGAGAAAATTGCCTACGCGTCAGATTTTCTTGCAAATGCGGCAAAGAAACACGGGATATCGTCTGTTACGCCAGCGATGATTTCCTCCATTCTGGAGGCTGCCGTTTTTTCCATAAAGAAAGAGTCGATGCGTTCCTCTTTGGAGACACTGAAGAAGTAGCATGGAAAGGGAGAAATCGTGCAATCGTATAGCACAAGTTTGCACAACGAACAAACCAGATCTTGTCGCGAAATGCGCGGGCAGGGTATTGGTCGGGGATATGACAGTGATGAATCAACTGTTTCATTAAAAGATCTTGAGGAATATAGAAAAAAAATCCTTGAAGGTTGCCAAAAGAAATGGAATTCTTCGCTTTCGGAAGAGCAACAAAACAGCCTTCTCGGTCTTCGGGAAGTTTGGACCAAGCAAAAAATCCTTGATGAACACATCAGTCCTTGCGTACTAAATGACAAGATACGTAACTATTGGGAATATATTCGTTATCGCATTGAGATTGGTGAGTTTAATGATGATATTCCTGTTGATATGAAGAAGAAGAAGGAGGAGGAGTAAATGTTTCCATTATTGGAGTCTCGCGATGGCAACCCTACCATGGGTGGCTATGATTTTGGAGAATGGAGCACATATTCGAACCAGTTTCATCCGGGACTGGATTTTAATGCCGGAAGCGGAGGTGATGGTGACATAGGCATGACGCTTGTTGCAGTGTGCAAGATGGAGCTTCGCGCATACGAGCAAACAACAAGAGGATATGGAAAGCACCAGTGGTGGGAAATCATGGAGGGACCGCATGTGGGATCTTGGCTTCATTATTGTCATGCTGACAGTTTTGTTTGGGGCGCTGATGACGTTGGAATCTCTGTAAGTCGCGGAGACAAAATTGGAGAGTGTGGAAAATCCGGAGGTCAGCAATTTGCTCATTTGCATTTTGAAGTAAAGAAGGAAAAGCCACAAAATTGGGGATATTGGGGAGGAGGATTAAGCAAGGAGCAGATGCTTGCAACATATACCGATCCTTTGGAATTTTGCAAGAATTACGATGATTATGTTCCCAGTGAAGAGCAAAAAGGAGAATACGATATGCTCAGCGACGCAGAAAAAGCCCTTGTAAATACCGTGCGGGAATTGAATTTCATTGGTAGCGCTGAATCAGTCATCAGATTGATGGCGGGATTGAATGCCAACGAAACCAGCGTTGAAAGCTGGATCAATGAAATTGGTGCGCTGAAGAGTCAGTTGGCTCCTGCTCAAGAAACTGAATCGGATCATTCTGGTGATCATCCGGAAACAGAGTACGAAAAACAACAGGTCATTGGTGGCAGGTAGTTTCTCAAAAACAACTCAACTTTTCAAGGTCTTCGGGGTTCACAGAGACCCCGAAAGCCTTCGGAAGCTTCTGAACATCAGAATGCCTTCCACCTTGCAGGAAAGCCAAGCAGAGCGATTTGGCAAATGCGCCGTTCCTCGATGTTTTTCATATGGCACAGCTGAGCATCCATTGGATCTTCATCATGTTCTACCACGTTCTCAATCCAAATCGCGAATTGATGATTTTACTAATCATTTATATTTGTGTGGAGACTTTTTTCCGAATAACCACCATAAGGGTCTTCATGGGATTGCCACGCCGGGAAAGAAAGACTGGGATGACATCGGAGCATACAAGGATTGTTTTTATGAGCCCGAAACATGCGTTGAAGCAGCACTCGCAAAACAGGCGTCAATTGAGCCATTGCTGGAATTTGCGAAGAAGGATTCAATGGCCAGAAATCTGTTGCGAACGGACCTTTCGTCTGCAATCGCATACGCCAGCACCTTCGGAGTGATAGAATCTGGTGTGGTTTTCCCTGATCACGATATGGAATTACTCTCGCAATGGAAAGAAAAGGATGTTATATGGAGCCCGCTATTCAGGCTGAAGATCCGGTAAAAGTTTGGCTAGACACAGAAATTACTCCGGCAATAGAACAATCCAGCGTGTATTTGTATGAATTTTCAAGATTGGATCTGAGAGATATTGACTCTGCGCGAGAAATGCTTGCAAAACTCATTACGTTGAATTATCGCTTGGGATTGCTCTATGCTGATGCGGTAGAGCTAAAGAGCGAATATCAAACACAATGCGATGAGATTTATTCGCGGGTAATATTGACATTATCTGGGAAAAATCCAAATACTGATGCAAAAATCACACAGGAGATGGCAAAGTCAGCTGGGGAATTGGCTACGTCCAACGCAATGGCGTTTTCCGATCTTTTCCCGACGATAAGCAGGAAGCTTGGAATTGTTGCAGGATCCGAGCCCAAGCGGAAGTATAACACCGTTGCCGCTACGGCGGAAAAGCTCAAGGGTATCCAGCGCGACATGCAGGAAAGCATAAACGGGATCAAGCATATCGGGAATCGCGACCTTCAGCACACAATTCATGGGATTTGATTTTTTTTACGGAAATTTAACAATCGGAGGATTTTTTTCAGAAATTTTCCTGTAGAATCCCTTTCAGTAACCCCTCAGAGAATCTGGATATATCCCTTTCCAGATGACGGATTATCCGTACAGAAACGGATTTTCCGGTTTTCCGGAAGACGATACTATCCGGTAAATTCTCTGGGGGGTTACGTATTGGGGGCGGAAAATTAAAAAAATCCTGCTCTTGACATCGTGCGATCCGGTCGGGTAGGATCATCATGTCGGACACACCACTACGCTTGCGAAAGGAAAACCTCATGCCCTGTCACGACATTCTGGTCAAAACCGCCATTACCGATGCGTCCTCGGAGTGGATCACCAAGGCTGCTCCGTTTTGGGAGCAGCAGATCGTCGAGCTGGGACTTGTCATCCCGTCGGGATTCTACGCCTCTGTGACGGCTGCCCGTCGCAGCTATGATGACACGAGCGCAGTCATCGCTCTTTCCGGAATCTCGGGATTGAGCGTCTCCGATCAGGCGATTCTTACGGAGCGCTACCAGCAGTCGTATGTTGCTTCCCAGATTTTTGCTGCATTGCAATCTGACGGCTACACGATGTCTGCCCGTTTCTCCACTGACTACGAAGGGGCGTGGATCATCGAGGCTCGTGATGAGACCCGGAACGCCACCATTGGCGTCACATTGTTCCGGGATTTGCAATTCGAAATCGATTTCCTTGATGCGCTTCATGATGATAGCGTGTGGCTTTCGGGAGGAGAGTTCGGAAGGGTACTTGAATACTTGCGAAAACTAGGATTATCCGTTGATATTCTCAAGCAGGATATTGACAATGAGAAGCAACAAGCCATTTCGTCCAGTCTTTACGCTTGAAAAGGATCATCACAATGTCTGCAACACTTACGCAATCCTACTCAGGTCCACACCCGGAATGGCTCAAGACTCTCCTTCGCAAGTATCGCACCGGCGAATCTCACGCATTCCTCCTTTCAGGCACGGGAATCAAGGACATGGACGCCATGGGATTGGATGTCCATGCGAACATCTATCATATTTTTGGAAACAAGCTTGTTCCAGAAAAGCCTTCGGCAGTTGATTTCGACATGGTCGTTCGTTATGACAGGTTCCGTGGGTTTTCATTCATGGGCCCGGAAAAGAAGCAATCCGAAGACCGTGAATTGTTCAAGAAACTGGTTCGCAAGCAAGAACCATCTTCTGCACCTTCTGCCATCTCTGGATCATCGGTGTTGCGCGGAGGACCGATTTCCCAGTCATCAACAGAGGGAGACATCCTTGATCGTGCAAAGCCACCAGAGCAGGCTTTTTCGCTGATCAACACCGCATTGAACCAGTCTGATGTTCGCATCCTGATCATTTTCGACGAGTTCCAGACATTGGCCCCTCGCGGACAATGGGACACCATTGGGAACATGTTCACGACGTGCATCCTTGGGTTGAGAAGCTGGGGACTTGATATCGCCAATGTTGGTGGACACGGAAAGAAGTTCCGCAAGTCCAAGGGTGGACATCTCATCGTTGGTATTTGTGACGACAAGAGTGATATCAATTCCGTTCTTTCCCGTGGAGTGACACAAAGCGGATGGTCATCGATCAACGTGGGCTTTCCAAGTCACGTTGAGCGTGAATATTTCATTAGAAGTCAAGTTCTGACTGACGAGTATCTTTCGCAAGTTGATGTGAATTTTGGCTCAAATGTCGTGCCGGAAGATTTTTGTTCATGGCTTGCCGGTGCGACTGGCGGATTGTCAATGAAGCAGATCGAAGTTGTCCGGCTTACTGGAGAAAGAAACCTTTCCCTCACCAGAGATATGGTTTCAAAGATCATCAATGATGCGATTGCAGAACAATTTGGCGGACAAGGTGGCGCAGACTACTTGAGTGTCATCAATCCTACATTGGGGTTGCGAGATTATGGATTTCCTGAATATCTCATCGAGTATTTTGAATGGTTCCTGCGTCAATTCCGCAGCGGAAAATTGCGCAATGCAAACATTCTTGAGGCTGGACCTCCCGGCACAGGCAAGTCGATCCTTGCGTATGCGCTTGCATACGAGCTTGGGTACAAGTGCGTGCATTGGAGCCCAGCACTTACCCAGTCGAAGTGGGTTGGAGATTCAGAGAAGCAGTTGCAAGGCGTGCTTGACTGGGTTGAAGCAAATCTTCCGTGCATGGTTTTCATCGACGAGATTGACGTTGCCTTGACCAGCCGTGATGGCGGATCAGTCGACACCTCTGGTGTTGGATCAAAGATGCTTTCCATTCTCATGCCTTGGCTTGAGCGGGAAGAAATCAAGGGGAAGTTGCTTCTGATTGGGGCGACCAACAGGGCGGATAATATCGATTCTGCCATGAGGCGCAGGCTTCAGACTGTCGTTCCAGTCCTTCCGCCAATGCGCCCTGAAGACCGTCGCAGTGTGCTGGAAAACGTTCTCATCAGGGAGCAAGGGGTTCCCAAGGCTCAGATCGTGATCCCTGATGCGGTGATCTCCGATGAGTGCACGAAGTGGTACACCCAAGCGCAACTCTCGATCCTTGCGGAAAAAGCCGTCTCGATTGCCTCCCGACGAGACGTAGATTTCAACAAGAATGTTGCCGAATACCTGACCAAGGCCGTAGAGGCGTATCGGGTTGACACCGCCAAGACCGAAGCGCTATCCTACCTTGCGGCCTCCCAAGCAAGCGACCTTGACTTGCTCCCTCCGGGATTCGAGACCCGGAAGCCAACAGAGATAAAGGAGCTTCTAAAAGAAACTGATGATGAAGACCTTGCAATGAGCAAGCGCAGCGTCCGGTAAATTTCCAGCAATTTTTCTTACAAAAGGACTCTTCAATGAACGTGGAAATTCAGGATACTTCTTCTGTGGTGCAAACTGGAGCAAAGGATCTCCAGAACCGCCTTGGTCTCGATTCGTCACCAGTGACATTGAATGGAATGTTCGATGTCTTCGAGAACGGGGTGATGGCAACCGTCCGGGTTGGGGCCGAACGATTCGGATTCTCTGTCCGTCTGAGCGATCTGGGAATCGTTCCAACCCGATCAAAATCAAAGGACAAGACGCAAGCAGCCATTGATGCGGTGCTTCGCAGCAGCCAGCGTGCGTCGCTACTGCCTCGCGATCAGATGTGGCACATTGAGGAATCTGGTGCCCGGATTGTCATTCCTCGTCCTGAGAACAGCGAACGACAGATTCGCATGCTCTTTCCGACCCGGTACGACGCCGAAAAGCCCGGAACCGAAGGTGAACACACGGATCAGCGAACGGTTGGAGTCATTCCTGCGCACACATTGTGGGCTATTCCCATGAACGGAATGACATTCATTCCCGAATCCTCTTTCCCCAGATGGAAAGAGGACCTTGATCGCGCCCAAGTGGCTCATGCGCGTACAGCAGAGCTGATCGTCGCGAATTATGACCGTCTTGTTGCATCATCACTGCGTCATTACGAGCGCATTGCCTTGGATGTCTATAGCCGACTTCTCCAGACATCTTCCGAATCTGTTGAGAAAATCAATGCCTTGGAATTCACGCGCAGGTGGAAGCGTGCAGTAATCCGTTCTTGGCCAACAAAGGAGGAGATCATTGCCAATTTCTCTGTTGAGGCAAGGTTCTTCTGGGTTCCAATGCCTTCACGGCTTCAGGAAGACCTATCAAGAACGCAGGAGCTTCGCTGGCAGCAGGAGGAGCGTGCCGCTGAACGAGAAGTCAAGATGCAGATTTCCAGCGCAGTGCGGGAAACCCGCGCCAGTCAGGTACATGAACTCACCGTTTCGTATGTGAAGACGATACTGGAAAAGACAGAGCATGTTTTTATAAATTTTCTCTCTTTCCTTGACGAAAGTGAGCGCAGTCCATCTCCACAGCAATTGAATGCCATTGTCAATGTCGTGGAAATGATCCGTGTCCTTGGCACGGGAGTAAGCACTTTTGATTCGATTCGTGGCCAAGCCGAGTCGATCTCGACGCTGATCGAGGAGTACAGGAATACTCCTGCTCCTCTCAAGGCAAAGCAAGCGAAGGGTCGTCTTCGTTCCCCTGATGACAAGCTTCCTGAAGCCATAGCGCAGGCGGTCAGGATGATCAGGGTTGAATCCGAGGGCATGATTGGCAGGGAAGCCCGACGAACCAGTTACTCGGATCAGGATCCCGATACGTTGCTGCAATCCATCTGGGCAACGAAGAAGGAAGGCACGATTGATCGTCGATCATCCTTCCGCAAGGTTTCTTCGGAGATTGAAGATGATTCAGAGATGATTGACAATTTGGTAAGCAACATCATTGAAAAGGATGAAGAAACGCCATACAGGGCTGTGCGAGAAATTTCCTCCTCTGTTCTCTTTCAATAATAACGTTTCATTTTCTTATGGGAGAAATCATGGAAAACCTTTCTGTGGATATTGCGTCAATAACGGAAACACTGCATGGATACATTGACAGGGGATGGAACATATTCCCTGTTGAGCCGAATGGAAAACGTCCGGTGGTTATTTCATCCGGAATGAATGGAGACGGAACTCCCTATGAAAACCGTTTCAAGTGGAGCATCTACACTGAAAAGTCTGGCAAGGCACAAAGATCAACCAAGGAGCAGGTATCACGATGGATACTGGAATTTCCGGATTGCAACTGGGGCGTGGTATGCG
>Ga0114969_10001285_pt1 | contig 21385 bp, 17 predicted proteins | sample M_130807_MF_Meta_FD_87316 | JGI IMG/M metagenome (GOLD analysis project Ga0114969, IMG submission 87316) | Freshwater microbial communities from Lake Montjoie, Canada to study carbon cycling - M_130807_MF_MetaG | ecosystem: Environmental > Aquatic > Freshwater > Lake | place: Lake Montjoie...
GCAGAGCAATTACTTAAATCAGGGGGTACAGTTTGCCGCGGAAAGGGGGGTACACTTTGCTGCGGAATTAGTGGTTTACATTAGCGCGGAAAAAGTGGTACACTTTGCGCGGAATCTCCACTTAAAAGTAAAGGAATTTTTGATAAAAAATCTCCCTCTAATGTTAAGAATATACAAAGAAGCATTATTTGGAATTATCTATAGAAAAATTCCGATGAATAGCAGATTTTATCCGTTGAAATTTTAAAGCATCGTGTATTTGAAATAAGAAATGAAGCTGTTTAAGATTTAAAAACCTGAATGGTTTTTTCAACCTCAATAAAATCTGAAAACTTGCCAAGAAATTTTGTGGCTTTCACATTTCTGTCATCAATCCAATGGTAATTACCACCTCTGGGTTTACCAAATAAAATACTGTGATATTTAAAGCCATGAGATTTCAGCCATTCTTCAGTAATTTCCCGATGAGATTCTAATCTCGAAGTAAAAAAGCATATAAAATGTCCTTCGTCATACCATTTATTAACAAATTCCAAAGCTTCAGGAATCAGCTTTGCTGTTCGCATTCTTTCGGGTTCTTCATTCGGAACATCTTCGCAAATTGTTCCATCAATGTCAATTAAAAAATTCTTGATATGATCGGGTAGGATAGGGCTTCCCTTGGATCCATCTGCATTAAACGACTCTTTCAAATCTGACATTTATCAATTCGCTTTAACCTCACTAATTAATTTTTGTAAGGTTGCTTTTGCATCACCAAACAGCATTCGCGTTTTTGGTTCATAGAATAATTCGTTTTCAATACCTGCATAACCAGCGGCCATACCTCGCTTCATAACAATTACATTTTGAGCATATTCAACTTCCAATATCGGCATTCCGTAAATAGGACTTTGTGGATTCTTTTTCGCAGCAGGATTAACCACATCGTTCGCACCAATTACTATTACCGCATCGGTTGAATTGAATTCATTATTAGCATCTTCCATTTCCAATAATTTTGGATACGGAACATCAGCTTCAGCCAACAAAACATTCATATGTCCTGGCATACGACCAGCCACCGGATGAATGGCATATTTAACTTCAACGCCTTTTTCTTCTAACAAAGTTTCTAATTCATGACATGCATGTTGTGCTTGAGCAACCGCCAAACCATAACCTGGAACTATCATTACTTTTTTTGAATAACTCAATAACACTGCAGCATCTGAAACCGAAATCTCTTTAATAGTGCCAAGAGTAGAGTTACCTATGCCGGCAGCCGATGTTCCACCTCCGCCAAATGATCCTACAATTACATTAAGCAATGATCGGTTCATTGCCTTACACATAAGAATTGTAAGTATTGTTCCGGCAGAACCAACTAAAATTCCACCGGTTAACATAACCTGGTTGTTATAAACAAAACCACCAAGGGCAGCTGCAACACCGGTAAATGAATTGAGTAAAGAAATAACAACCGGCATATCAGCGCCACCAATAGGCATAACAAAAAATACTCCGTAAATAAGGCAACCAGCAGTTAAAACGCCTAATAAAAGCATGTTAGGCTCCGGCAAGGTTGTAAGGTAAGCGCCGGTACCAATCAAAGCAGCCATAAGAATTAAATTAATAACTGATTGACCAGGAATTGTTTTGTCATTAATATTCCCATTTAGTTTGCCAAAAGCAATCATGCTGCCACTAAACGATATACTACCTATTAATAATCCGGCAAGTACAGTAGCCATATAACCATAAGCACCCGCAGCAAAATGATGCTGATATTCTATTACAGAAATTATTGCTGCACAGGCACCACCCATTCCATTAAATAATGAAACCATTTGTGGCATTGCAGTCATCTTTACTTTTTTTGCACCTAATATACCTAGAATTGTTCCTATCAACAGCGCAACAAAAATTAAAATAATATTAGTGTTGGAAAAAGCTTCTCCGTTTTCTGTTCTGTATAGAAATATTGTTCCTGCAATTGCTATCGTCATTCCAAAAGCCGCAATTAAGTTTCCACGCCTTGCAGTATCAGGATGGCTGAGTCTTTTTAAACCTATTATAAAAGTGATTGAGCCTATTAAGTATATAATTTGTAAGATTTGGTTTTCCATCTATTTCGTATTTCTTATTAAAATTCTCTATTTATTTCTGCTAACTTTTTAAAGATTACTTTTTCTTCTTTTTGAATAGCTCAAGCATGCGGTCTGTAACCACAAATCCTCCAACAACATTTAATGTTCCTAGAATTACAGCTAAAAAGCCTAGAATTAATGCGAGGTAATTATTTGATTCAGCCTGCCCCATTACAATGATGGCACCAATAATAACTACACCATGAATTGCATTTGCTCCTGACATAAGAGGAGTGTGTAACACAGAAGGTACATGTGAAATAACCTCAATACCCAAAAAGACCGAGAGAATGAGAATGTAAATCATTCCCATATTGGAGTAAATAAAAGTGAGTAACTGTTCCATAAAATTTTATCAGGCTGTTTGTGTGGTTATGGTTTCTTTAACTTTAGGATGGTTAATTTCCTTATTGTGGGTAATACAACTTCCTTTTACTATATCATCTTCAAAGTTCAATAGCAAATTACCTTCCTTGTTAATAATGAGTTTTAAAAAATTCAAAACATTTTTACCAAACATTTTGCTTGCGTCAGCCGGAATAGTTGATGGCAGATAGGAGTTACCTATAATAGTGACACCTTTATGATTGATAGTTTCGTTATTCTTGGTCAGTTCGCAGTTTCCACCGGTTGAAGCAGCCAAATCCACAATCACGCTACCCGCTTTCATTGATTCAACAGTTTGTGTTGTTATTAATACTGGAGCCTTTCTTCCGGGAATTTGAGCTGTAGTTATTATTACATCAGACTTCGAAGCGCTTTCATGAATTTTTTGTTTTTGACGGTCTAAAAATTCTTTTGATTGCTCAACTGCATATCCACCAGCCGCGGAAGAATCAGCAGCACCTTCTACTTCTATAAATTTAGCGCCCAACGATTTTACCTCTTCTTTTACAGCAGCACGGGTATCAAAAACTTCAACAACTCCTCCTAATCTTTTTGCGGTTGCAATTGCTTGTAAACCGGCAACACCAGCACCAATGATTAAAACCTTTGCAGGAACTATACTTCCGGCCGCAGTCATGAACATCGGAAAGAACTTAGGAAGGTTTGTGGCAGCAACTAAAACTGCTTTATATCCAGCTGCAGTCGATTGTGATGAAAGAATGTCCATAGCCTGAGCACGGGTTGTTCGTGGAATCATATCCATACTGAAACTGGTGACATTCTTATTTAACAAAGCCAAAACAATTTCTTTATTAAATAAAGGTTGAAAAACATTTAACAGAACTGTTCCTTCCGGCATTTTAGCAATATCATCATTGCTTACAGCATTAATTCGTGCTATCAGATTGCTAGCTTTTAATATATCTTCTTTGGTGGTTATTGTTGCTCCGGCGTTTATATATTCATCATCACTAATCATTGCGCCATTCCCTGCACCTGATTCTACCTTTAACTGAACATTCATTTTAACCAACTGACCGACAATTTCAGGGAGCATTACCACTCTTCTGTCCTCCGATGGTTCTCGTAAAATTCCTATTATCATTTATATCATTTTTCTTTTAAGCGCGGCAAAAGTAACTTTCGGGATTGATAATGAGAAGATGACAATAATTAGTTATTTACAAGGGATTGATTATTGAATTCTTTGAAGATTTTTCTTAAATATTTTTTTATTTCATCAATGTTTATACATTACGCCCATGAAAACGACGAAGAAAACGCCAGTTAAGAAGGCTTCAGCGAAAAAACCTTTAGCGAAGAAAACGGTTTCTAAAAAGCCATTAGCAAAAAAAGATTCTCCTAAAAAGGCTGAAGCAAAAAAAACTACAGCTAAGAAATCAGTTATAAAAAAAGAGAAAGTAAAAAAAGCTGAAACCAAGAAGAAGGAAGTTGTTGTTAAGGAAGAAAAAAAGCCTGCAGTTCCCAAACCGCCTAAAAAGACTTTAACAAAAAAGAAAGAGTATAAGGTTACCGGCCCTCCAGCTATTCCTCTTGCTACAAAAATTTCATCCTCTGGAAAAAGATTATTTACAATGGAGTATGTAATAAAGAGTTCTCCAGTTATTTTATATGACTTTACTACAGCAACTTCAAATATGGCTCAGTGGTTTGCAGATGAAGTTGACAGAAGCAGAGATGATATTTATACATTTACTTGGGATGGCAATGTTCAGGTTGCAAGAGTACTTGATGAAATTGAGCACGAGTTAGTTCGTTATCAATGGGTTGATGGGCCGGCAGACGAATACTTTGAATTTAAAGTTACCCATACTGAAATAACCGGTGATACGGTTTTAATAATTACGGATTTTTGCGATCCTAAGGATATGAAGGATGCTCAGTTTTTATGGGATAGTCAAATTAAGAACATGATTCAACAATTAGGTGCTTGATAATTTTCATGTTTAAATTATAGGGCCACATTTTCAATTTGAAGATGTGGCTTTTTATATAAGTAGTATATTTTGAATTAATATGTGTTGTTTTAAAAAGTAATCATAAGCAATTTCATATTTATTTAAAGGCAGTATAGAAGCAATTTTTAAATATCCGGTTTTTGAAATAATATCTTCAAACTCACTTGTTGTCAGATTTTTTAATTCCTTGTAATAATCATTATCAACTGAATGAATCCAACGATCAGTATTTGTTGAGATGTAAAAATTATTATTGTTCAATATCGTATAATTCGATAAAATTTTGGGCAGGTGAATTTCCAGTTCTTTTCCGGATAAAATGAAAAAGGTAGAAAAATAATTCCCCCACCAAAAAAAATTCCTTACGGCAAATTGGTTTTCATCTTCTAATTTTTTTGGAAAGTCGAGAATTAAATACGGTAATCCAAGGTAATTTTCGCCTTTTGATATTTTGGGAGTAAATATTTTTTGATCATATTCAACCAAAATTTTCCTCCAGGTTTCATTTAAAGTTTTGTTGTTTCCAATTTCACCAAATAAGGTAGTGATTTTTGAAATTATTTCCCGTTTAACAGAAAAAAAAGCGGTGTTACCAATTGTTATTTTCTCTTCTTCCGAAAGAATTACTTTTGTTTGCATCGCAAGCAATATAGATTGAAAAAAATAGACAAACTTGTTCTTTCCAGTTTCATAGGTCCGTTTATTGTGACTTTTTTTATAACGCTGTTTGTTCTGGTCATGCAGTTTTTATGGAAATATGCTGACGACTTAATAGGTAAAGGATTAGAATGGTACCTTGTTGGTGAATTGCTTTTTTACGCATCAAGCAGTTTTGTTCCTTTAGCACTTCCGCTTGCAATATTATTATCATCAATAATGACAATTGGAGGAATGGGAGAGCAGTATGAATTAACAGCTTTAAAAGCTTCAGGACTATCCTTGATTCGAATTTGTTCGTCTTTATTTATTGTAAGTATTGTTCTTTGTTTTGCTTCTTATTTGTTTAGCAATTATGTTCAGCCAGCATCTTATTTGCAATTCAGAGCTTTGCTTTATGATGTTAGCGAACAAAAGCCAGCATTAAATATAAAACCAGGTGTTTTTTATAACGGGATAGATGGATATAGTATGCGGGTTGGTAAAAAATTAGCTGATAACCAAACCATTTTTGATGTAATGATTTATGACCATACAGAAGGAAAGGGAAATACAAATGTATTGGTAGCAAAAAAGGGAAAAATGGTTTTAACCGACGATAAACGATTCATGATTCTTGAGTTGTTTAACGGAAAACAGTATCAGGAAATAAATAACAATCAAAAAAAAGATCTTGCACATGAACAGGCAAGAGTAAGTTTTGATTACTGGAAAAAAATATTTGATCTGTCTGATTTTAAAATGACAAGAACAGATGTGAATCTCTTTAAAGATAATTATGAAATGATGAATCAGGGTCAACTTGCAAAAGCTATTGATACTTTCAATATTGAAAAAGAGCAGGATGAAGCGCAATTGGTTTCGTTCATTAAACCTTACTTATCGTTTATAAAACATAATTTGGATAGTGCTTTTAGAAAGGTGAATGTAAATGCAATGGTGAGTGATTCATTGGCTTATGATAAAAAAGCACTTAGTGAAAAATCTTCAATAATTAATATAGCGGTAATTAATATCCGCAATATAAAAGGATACGCTTCTTTTATTTCAGGCTCACAAAATTCTAAGGCCGAAATGAAACTTCGTTACGAAATTGAATGGTGGAGAAAAATCACACTCGCTTTTGCCTGCTTACTGTTGTTTTTAATTGGTGCTCCTTTAGGTGCAATTATCAGGAAGGGTGGCTTGGGTTTACCATTCGTAATTGCGGTTGTGTTTTTTGTTTTCTTTTATATGATAACGGTTGCGGGAGAAAAATTTGCAAAAGAAAGCGTCACCTCAGTATTTACAGGCATGTGGCTTTCATCATTAATTTTATTACCGATTGGAATCTTTTTGGTTCGTAAATCAACGCATGATAGTAGCTTATTTAACCTCAAATCGTGGTATGGAATTTTAAAACGGATTGGAGGTGTTTTTAACAGACGAAAAATATAATGGTTAAAAAAGTTATCAGTCAAATTAGTTTGTTTATTAACCTTTGGTTTATTTGGCTTATAACGGGAATTATTTTATGGATAATTTTTCCAAAAGGAGTTCTTGAATTGAACTGGAATGAAAGGCATAATTTAGTATTTGATAATTTATTTTCAGTTATTACATATTTGGGAAGTGGATTTGTTTTTGGTTTTTTCGTTTTTGTTTTAATTTTTATCAATCGAAGAAATTTTTTTATTGCATTAAGTGCATCAATTGTTTGCTTGTTGACTTCAATAATAATGAAGCAGTTTTTTTTCAAAGGTGAAATGCGACCAATTTCTTTTTTTGGTGATTCAGTAAATATTCATTTGCCTGATGGTGCTGAAAAGTTATTGTTTGGCAGTTTTCCATCGGGGCATACTCTTTCAGCATTTGCAATGTTTTTACTGATGGCCTTTTTTATAAAAAACAATTTTTTGCAAGTGATATTATTTATTGCAGCAGCTTTGGTTGGCATATCAAGAATTTATTTAATGGCCCATTTTAAGGAAGATGTTTGGACAGGTTCTTTATTAGGTGTTGCAATTAGTATAGGAGTGATTTGTTTCTTTCAGAATTATTTTAATCATATAAGTAGTTATCCATTAATATCACTAAGCGGAAATGGTAAAAAGATTTAACCCTTCTTACTATATAATAACTGTTATAGCAGTTCTATTATATATACCATTTTTAGGTCAGGTGCATTTGTTTGACTGGGATGAAATAAATTTTGCTGAATGTGCCCGTGAAATGATTCGTTCTAACGATTACTTGCAAGTTCAAATTAATTTTTTACCGTTTTGGGAAAAGCCACCACTCTTTATCTGGATGCAGGTTTTCAGTATGAAAATATTTGGGGTTAATGAATTTGCAGCTAGATTTCCAAATGCGATTGTAGGAATCATTACGCTGAATGTTCTTTATTCAATCGGGAAAAAGGAATTCACAGAGAGATTTGCATGGTGGTGGGTATGGTGTTATGCAGGAAGTATTTTGCCGCAATTTTATTTCAAATCCGGAATTATTGATCCGAGTTTCAATCTGTTTATTTTTCTATCTATCTATTACAATTTCAAATTAGAGCAAAATAAATTAATCAATAAACCAGCCTGGAAACTTGCAACTTTCACAGCTTTATTCCTTGGACTTGCTGTATTGACTAAAGGACCTGTTGCAATTATTATATTCTCATTGTGCTGGATTTTCACAAGAATTACAAGGCAAGGAAGAAAGAATATTTTTAATTCTGAATTGATTTGGACGGTGATTCTTACAGTATTTATTTCCATTTCCTGGTTTATTTTAATTTGGATTAAGGATGGAAATGAGCAGATTCAACTCTTTATTCAATATCAGTGGAGATTACTCACAACCGGAGATTCAGGACACGGACAACCATTCTGGTACCATTGGGTTATTTTATTGTTTGGTTGTTTCCCTGCTTCGGTTCTATTGTTCATGAGAAAAAAGGATCATGGCGGAGAATTGGAAGCTCAAAGAGAATTGAAAAACTACATGTGGGTTTTATTTTTTGTGGTTCTTATTCTTTTCTCTTTAGTAAAAACAAAAATTGTTCACTACTCTTCGCTTTGCTATTTCCCATTGACATTTATTGCTGCTCGAACGCTTTATCATATGGCTTTGGAATGGAGAGGAAAAAAACTGATGAGTACAATTTGTATTGTAATAGGTTTGTTAATTTCATTTGCGTTAATACTTATACCATTTTTTGGAACCCATACACACTTAATTATCGATTATGTAAAAGATAGTTTTGGTAAATCCGCATTGGATAGAAATGTTAATTGGGAATGGTATACCTATTTACCTGGAATTATCTTTTCTGGTTCTTTGATTTTAACATTTCTCTTTATTAAAAGAATTCAAAATCGCTTTATCACCTTATTTGCAAGTTCAGTAATTGTTGTTCAATTAGCGCAGATAATAATTGTACCTAGAATTGAATTGTATACACAAGGCGATGCTGTTAATTTTTATAAATCTCTGAAAGACAAAAATGTTTTGGTTGATGCTTACGGATTTAAAAGTTATGCTCAATTATTTTATTCTAATAAAACAAAAGAGCAAGCAACACTTCCACTTGACAGCTTGCTTTATGGAAAAATTACTGTGCCAGCTTATATTGTAAACAGAGTAGATGTAAAATATGATATTTCCCAATATAAAGAAGTTAAAGAAATAGGTCAAAAGAATGGTTTTATATTCTACGAACGAATGCCTAAATAAATTAGTTGGAATAAATTTGATTCTTTAAAATACCTTTTTTATGTAAAAAGTGTTGAAATGAAACCCGCAGTACGCCTCGGCCATATTTCATGCTACGAGTGAAATTTATTGAACTTGCCTCCTCAAAATACTTGGTTGGACAAGTGACCTCTGCAATTTCAAATCCTGCCATAAAAATCTGTGAAAGCATTTCATTATCAAATACAAAGTCATCGTTGTTTGCATTGTAATTAATTCTGGTTAAAACTTCTTTCGAGAAAGAACGATAACCTGTGTGATATTCCGACAGTTTCTGTCCAATTAATAAGTTTTGAGAAAATGTGAGAAAACGATTGAAGAAATATTTATACAACGGCATACCACCTTTTAAAGCGCCCTTACCTAAAATGCGAGAACCCAAAACCACTGGATACAAGTCATTAGCTATAATGCTGGCCATTGCCGGAATTAACAAAGGAGTATACTGGTAATCCGGATGCAGCATGATTACAATGTCGGCGCCTATTTCAATAGCCTTGTTATAACAGCTTTTCTGATTACCACCATAACCTTTGTTTTTTTCATGAACGATTATGTGCTTGATTCCAAGCTTTCGTCCTACTTCAGCTGTATTATCCTTGCTTGCATCATCAACCAATACAACTTCATCAACAATAGCAAAGTCAATTTCTCTGTAAGTTTTCTCCAGTGTTGCGGCTGCATTATATGCAGGTAGAACTACTACTACTTTTTTATTCTTTATCATTATTCAATATCGTATTATAATCTGCAATATTATAAAACAGTTTTTCTACTATTTAAGAAAGCGGTAAGCCAACGGCTTATTACATTCGCTGCGGATGCGGATTCTTCAGCTTTGTAAAAAATTTCCTTACCCGCTCAAAGATGGTGAGGTGATTGGAATATGGATGTATTCAAAAGGGTTTCATTATCACCATAATCAGGTGACTATTCTTGCAATGAACACACGCAAACATTTCAGCCATCCGGAATTAGTACCAAATGACTGGAAAAATATTGCTGATATTAAAAGCGTGGATGTAAATACAAATGTTCATTTTGGAAAAATGTTTCTTAACCTATTTACTAAAAGTTGTTATAACATTGAGCGTTTTTATTCTGTTGAATATGAAAATCAATTGATTCAATTGCTGCAAAAACAAAACTTTGATTTGGTGCAATTGGAAGGTGTTTACCTATCACAGTATGTATCTGTTATTCGCAAATATTCGAATGCTAAAATTGTATTGCGTACACAAAATGTTGAACATGAAATTTGGGAGCGAGAAGCTAGGTCTGGCTCGTGGTTGAAAAAAAAGTATCTACGACTTATGGCAAAGCGGATGAAAAAATTTGAGTCGAGTATGCTCAATCTGTATGATGGAATTGTTCCGGTTAGTAAGCGTGATGCAGAAACCTTCAGCAATTTAGGTTGCACAATTCCAATGCAGGTTTGCGAACATGGAGTTGATACACAAATTAATAAATCAATAAAGGAGATAAATACAGAACAGAATTCAGTATTTCATATAGGCAGTATGGATTGGAGACCAAATCTATTGGGGCTTGAATGGTTTATTGATAATTGCTGGCCAATTGTTCTAAAGGAAATACCTTACGCAAAATTGTACCTCGCCGGAAGAAATTTTCCGAATGGCTGGAAGGAGAAAGAAATTAAAAATGTTATTATGGTTGGAGAGGTTGAAAATGCATCAGCATTTATTCAATCAAAGCAGGTTATGATTTGTCCATTGCATGCAGGAAGCGGAATTAGAGTCAAGTTAATGGAAGGCATGTCTTTCGGGAAAGCAATTGTTTCAACAACAATAGGAGCAGAAGGATTGCCAGTTGAAAATGGAAAAAACATTTTTATTGCTGATGGAAACGAAGAATTTGCAAAATGCATAATTCAACTTTTGTCTGATAATGAATTGAGAAATAGTTTTCAAACTGAATCAAGAAAATTGGCTGAACAAAAATTTGATTACCGTGTTTTGGTTGGAGAATTATTAAATTTTTATTCTGAAATAAATAAAGCATGAGCAGTTACCAGTTCTTTCAACTTTTATTCTGGATACCTGTTGGGTTTCTCTTTTATTCTTATTTTTTATATCCAGTAATCCTTGAACTTGTTTCGGTTTTTAAAAGAAAAAAACAAATTCCTGCTTCTGTCCTTGGTTTGCCGTCTGTCAGCATTCTTCTTTCAGCTTACAACGAGGAAAAGGTGTTAGTTGAAAAAATCAGAAATATTTTTAACTGCGATTATCCAAAGTATAAACTTGAAGTGATAGTCGGGAATGATTGTTCTTCCGATTCTACAAAAGAAATTTTAAATAAACTTAAGGTTGAATTTCCTGAATTGGCTTTTCATAATTACAATTTTCGAAGAGGTAAGCCGGCTGTGCTGAATGATTTGGTAAAAGAAGCCAATCATGAAATCATATTATTAACTGATGCAAATATTTTATTTGAGAAAGATGCTATAGTAAAGTTGACAGAACACTTTTCTGATATAACAATCGGTTTAGTTGGTGGAAATATTTTAAACAAATCAAGTGGTAAAGGAATTTCGAATCAGGAGAAAACATATATCTATCGCGAGAACAGAATAAAGTTTCTGGAAGGAAAAAATTTCGGGTGCATGATTGGACCGTTTGGAGGTTTTTATGCTTTGCGTAAAAATCTTTATCAGGCAATTCCGGAAAATTTCCTCGTTGATGATTTTTATATCTGTATGAATGTACTGAAACTAAAGTTCAAGTCCATTGCAGAACCAAAAGCAATAGCCTATGAAGAAGTATCAGAAGATTGGCAGAAGGAATACAAAAGAAAAGTAAGAATTTCATCGGGCAATTTTCAAAATCTCATCCGTTTTGAAAATTTTTTGTTACGATTTAATTCAATTTCATTTTGTTTTTTCTCACATAAAGTGCTTAGGTGGTTAGGTCCATTTTTTATTTTGACTGCATTTCTCATGAATATTCCTTTAGCAATTTCAGATAAATCGAGCATATACTATTACCTTTTATTAATGCAGTTTGTGCTTTTTATTTCACCTTTTGTACAACGATTATTGGAAGCAATTCCCTTTGAAAACCCAATTTGGAAATCCATCTCTTATTTTTACACCATGAATTTTGCCTTACTGGTAGGTTGGTTCAGATTCATTAAAGGAATAAAATCAGGAGTATGGACTCCTACAAAAAGATAACAGCATGTTTAACAGTATTGAAGAAGCTCTTGAAGATATCCGAAACGGGAAATTAGTTATTGTCGTAGATGATGAAGACCGCGAAAATGAAGGTGACTTTATTACTGCTGCAAGAAATGCTACTCCTGAAATAATAAATTTCATGTCGAAATACGGCCGTGGATTAATATGTGCACCGCTTACTGAGGCTCGTTGTGAAGAATTGAATTTAAAAATGATGGTGAGCGATAACACAGCTTTGCATCAAACACCATTCACTGTATCAATTGATTTACTTGGGCATGGTTGTACCACCGGAATCAGTGCGCACGACAGAAGTAAAACAGTTCAGGCACTCATTAATCCAAACACTAAACCCGAAGAACTCGGACGACCAGGCCATATTTTCCCCTTGAAAGCCCGCAAAGGGGGCGTGTTGCGCAGAGCAGGTCATACTGAAGCCTGCATTGACCTTGCCCGGCTTTCGGGTTTTGAAGAGGCGGCAGTACTTGTTGAAATAATGAATGATGATGGTACTATGGCTCGCCTGCCTCAGTTAATTGCGGTTGCTAAAGAGCATGACCTGAAACTGATTACCATCAAAGATTTAATTGAGTACCGGTTGAAGCACGATAGTATGATTCGCCGTGAGGTAGAGGTTAATATGCCAACCGAATGGGGAAATTTTAAATTACATGCTTATTCACAAACAGATTCATCTCAGGTTCACCTGGCATTAGTAAAAGGAGAGTGGAAAGAGAACGAACAGGTTTTAGTGCGGGTTCATTCCTGTTGCCTGACCGGTGATGTTTTTGGGTCAAGTCGTTGCGATTGTGGAGGACAGCTGCATGACGCCATGCAAATGGTTGAAGAGGAAGGAAGGGGAATAGTTCTTTACATGAATCAGGAAGGCCGAGGAATTGGTTTGCTGAATAAACTGAAAGCCTACAAATTACAAGAAGAGGGAATGGATACAGTTGAAGCAAATCTTGAATTAGGTTTTGATATGGATGCACGCGATTACGGCATTGGTGCGCAGATATTGCGTGATCTTGGCGTTCAAAAAATAAAACTTATGACCAACAATCCGAAGAAGCGAGCCGGATTGAAAGGTTATGGATTAGAGATTGTAGAAAATGTACCTATCCGAATGCATGTGAACCCGCACAACGAGCGCTACTTAAAAACCAAGCGCGATAAAATGGGTCACGATTTCGCGATTTAAAATATATAAGGTATTAAAAAAACCTTTGTAATTCAATTAGAAATCACCATCTGAATAGTCTGCCTTGTTTTTTGCTCCAGTAATATTTTACGATTAACGGTTTGTTGCTGAATCACCTCATCGTTGTAATGCCGTATAGTGAGCAATTGCAATCCATCGTTGGTTAATATTTTATACTTAGCAGAAATTTCTTCGAGAAATGGATTTATGCGTTGTGGAATATGATCTGCACAAAATGAAAAACTAATGGCAGCATTCTGCATCATGTTAAAATGTACCCGGTGCTTAACCATTAAACTGAAAATGTATTCAAGATTCACTTCATCCATAAATGAAAAATCTTTTGGAGAAATAGAAATAAGAATTTGTTCGGGTTTCAAAACCAAATCAGGAATTATGTTTTCATTCACCACATTTTCTCGGATAACAGTTCCTTCCTGCTCAGGATATAAAAATGATTTTACATACAACGGAATGTTTTTATTCTGCAATGGCTTCATGGTTTTCGGGTGAATAACAGTAGCGCCATAAAAAGTCATTTCAATTGCCTCCTTGTATGAGAGCTCATCAATTTTTTTGGAGTCAGAAAAATACCGAGGGTCAGCATTTAAAACTCCGGAAACATCTTTCCATATGGTAACACTTTCCGCATTCATGCAATAAGCAATCACCGCAGCCGAGTAATCAGAACCTTCACGACCAAGAGTGGTGGTCAGGTTTTCTGATGTGCCGCCAATGAAACCCTGCGTGAGCATCCATCCTTGTTTTAAAATTGTCGGAATTTTTTCCTTGCAGTTTCTTTCAGTAAGATCCCAGAATATTTTTCCTTCTCTGTAATTGTTATCTGTTTTAATAAAGTCGCGGGCATCTTTCCATTGAATTTTAAATCCGTTTTCATCTAAGAAAGCACCCAGCATTTTAGTACTTACCATTTCACCAATAGAAACAATCTGGTCGTATATGTAATCATAACTATCTGATGGTTCATCTTCCAGTATCCAGTCAATCTCAACAAACGAATTATTCAGGTCATCAAAAGCAATATGATTTTCCGGAAGGAGTTCAGACAGAATATCAATATGATGTTCACGAAGTTTATTCAGTAATCCAAAAGCTTCACCAGTTTTATTAAAATATGCATTCGTAATTTGCTCTAATGCATTAGTTGTTTTGCCAAGTGCTGATACAATAATTACTAAATCACTCTGCTTATTTAATTCCAGTATTCGTTTTACATTTCGGAAACCGGCAGCATCTTTTATTGAGGCTCCACCGAATTTAAAAACTTTCATATTTTGAGAGGAATAATTTGAGCTTAATATTTAAATAGAAGCATTTATTTAAAATGAAAAAAGCCAATCTGAAATTTTCCGGGTTGCGAACCATAAAAGAACATTTCGTTTTCATTTACTTGTTTACAGTAAGCTGGCTCAATACTGCACATTTTACCATACTCATATTTCCAAAGTTTTTGAGAATATCTTGTTCCATCGGGTTCAACTTTTACTGCTACCAAAACCTGACTTTCTTTTTGTGAAGATTTGTCGTTTTCTTCTTCTTCCCCTAAAGTTTTATCCTCCATTTTTCCGTCAGTAGCATACATTTTTTCCTGCTTTGTACTTTGGTTAAACAGAAAGTAAAGATTACCATTTGAAATGGAGAGGGCATATGATTGTGGAAGGTAGGGGCCTACCTGCTGTTTTGGAATATCTTTTATCCATTCAATATCCAGTTCGGGATTAATATTTACCAGAATTAAATTGTTGTAATGATAGGTTGTTGTTGTGCGTGTGTTTCCGTTTCCATCAGTGTAAGTATGAGTGACAATATAACTTTGCTCACCAATCAATAAAAAACCACCATCGCTTCGTTTAATGAAGTCTGTAATATCATATTCAAAGAGTTCACCTGTTTTACTTTCTTTTTTTGTAGTTACTAATCTGTTTAATAGTTCGGTATCAAAAGGTTTGCTTTTATTTGATTCAATACTCAGATTTTCTAAATCAATCGTAAGCATAATTACTCCTTTTATACTATAGGTTCCTTTTGCGGAATAAAACCCACCGCACAATAATTTTGAACCATCATTCATGGGTGACATCCATATTGTATTTATAAATTTATCTGCAACTTCTATTTTTAAATCTTTGATTTTATTTCCGTTTTCTTTGTATGCAATTATTCTGAAATTATAATTCGGTTCTCCTTTTTTCTTATCTACAGCCTTATCAAAATAATTTTTACCCAAAACATAAAAATTACCTTTTCTATCCAGTTGTCTTGATTGTATCCAGAATAACTTTTCAGTATATGGGAGTTTAATTTCTTTTGACCAGACTTTTTGCATTGTACTATCAAATACTGTTACATCAATCTGCTCAAAATCATTTCCTTTTTGATTCAAATTGCCAACAACAGCAATATAAGAGTCGTTTTCTGATGTTATTACTGAAAACCCTCCGAATTGATTGTTTGCCATTTGTTTGGTGACAATGGGTTTTGCTTTTCCTTTAAATGTAAATGTGGCTTTATCAATTTCATGTAGATATACAGTTCCAATATCGGTTTTACTATCCCGGTCATAAGCAAAAAGGTAAAAGTGATCGTTCAGGTTTAAAACCCTCAATAGCGAAACGGTTAGTTTATCCCACTTGAGTGGGAGTTCAGCTTCTTTTTGAAGAGTTAAGTTCTTTCCGAATAAATCAAGAAAAAAGGCATCAGTTGACCAGCCAATATTTTCTTTTAAAAAATAATTCCCTCCTTTATCATCAGAGCCAAGGTATTCGGTAATTTTTTTTGATTTTGAACCGGTTTGTAAATCACTTATATCATAAGTTACAAAGCCAGTTGTCAATTGAGCAAATAACCCACAGCTTAAAAATGAAGCAAAAAGAAAAAGGGATATTTTTTTTAGCATGATTTATATTTCACACAATAATAATTACCTATTTGTTAAATAATTAAAATATAATTATTGGGCTAGTGTTTTCTTTACAATATAAAAAGCCGCTTCAATAGATGAAGCGGCTTAATTATTAAATTTTAAGATATGCCTAAAAAACGGAGTTAAATTTCTTTATATGATTTTAAAAGTTCATTTGCACGAGTTAAAATATTCTTAAACTCATTCTTGTTTTTTCCTCGCAAATTATTTTCCTGCGCTATTTCGCTGTATGTAATATATCCGCCTTTGTTGTTTAAAACTAATGTGTTTTTCAGGTTCTCTTGTAATTGAATCCATGAAATATCTGCAACTTTGTTTATTGAAAAAAGAAATATGGTGTTTGAATAATTGTGAAAATCGTATTTAAACACTACGCTGTTTTCTGTTTCGTTAATTATAAGGTTGTTTTTTAAATCTAAAGGAATAGTTAATTGAAAATTTAACTTGTCGCTTGTAAAATTGTAATAGTCGATTCCTGGATTAACAGTTGAAGTTGTTTTCCCGTAAATTCCAATAGACGCAATTAGGGCAATTAAAATGGTTTTCATTCTTTTTAGTTTTTTGTTGATTATTAAATTTGAGGGAGAACAGCAGTTGAGCGATAGAACCTTATAAAAAGTTACAGAAAGAAAATTTACTAGTAAAAGTTCAATTCCGATACCAATAACAAAATTCTTGTTTTGTTATTGGTGTAAATAGGATTAAGTATTAGAGAATCCACAACCTATCGTGTTCAAATCCGTTTTGAATACTATTGTTTAACTGTACATTTGCAAACAATTAATTAAATAATATAAAATGAGCGACCAAAACCAAGAGAAAAAATCAGATAACAAAACAAAGTTATTGATTTTAATTATTGTATTGTTAGTTGCAGGTAATATTTACTTGTATTGGCAATTAAATCAAAAGCAGGATACGGTTGAAATAATGGTGCAACAATCAAATATGGATAGCGTAAAAATCGCTGACCTTGATTTGAAATACAATAGCGCATTAAATGATATTGAAGGTTTGCGCGGCCAAAACTCGTCGCTTGATAGCATGCTGAATATTAAGGAGAATGAGATAAAAACAATGAAGGCAGCATTGGATGCTTCAAGAAAAGCGGGTAAATTGAAGGATACCGAATACTTGGCTAAGTTAAATGATTTGCAAAAATTAATTGCAGATTTAAAGGGACAAATCTCCCAATTAGAGACTGAAAAAAATATATTGATTACACAAAAAGATTCTTTAGGCCACGATTTAGATCAGCAAGTTGTTGCTAATACAAAGTTGAAATCTGAAAATACAGTGTTAAGTGTAAAAGCAGGCCTACTAAAAGCAATGAATATCGTAGGTACGGGAGTTCGTGGAAAAGGTAAGGGAAAAGAAGTTGCTACAGATAATGCTAAAAAGACTGAGCGTATTAAAGTTTGTTTTGATGTGGATGAAAATAAAAATGCCGATCAGGGAAGCAAAACTTTTTTACTTCGTTTGGTAGGACCAAGTGGTGCGGTTATAAATGTACAGTCAATGGGTAGCGGGAAATTTGAAATGGGAGATACTAATGAAGAGACAATTTATACCACTAAACAAACCATAACCTACACTCAAAAGCCTCAGAATATTTGTATTTACTGGGGAGCTAATGGTTCAACTTTTGAAAAAGGAAAATATTCAATTGAACTGTTTCAGGATGGATATTCTGTTGGTAAAAAAGATTTTACTCTAAAATAGAGCTTGTAACTGAACACGGCCAACATTAACAATTTTTGATTCTCCGGTTTTACGACCATCATAACTAAGCGACAAGTTTAACTTGTCGCTTAGCTTTTTATCCAAACTTAAGTTCCAAAGCCAATTACTTCCAGATTGTAATCCTTGTAATAAGGCATATCCAACCGAACTTTCTGTATTTCCGTTAAATGAAATATTTGCATAGGTAATTTTAGCGGTCAAATTACTCTTGGATACTAAATTGTATTTCCCTTCTAATGTTGCTTTGTTTTGAGTTGCCTTATCATTTGAGTCATTATAAATGTTTTTACCTTGAGAATAATAATACGCAGAAGATATCCGCCATCTGGTTCCGGGCTGAAAAATTAATTGAGGTTCATAGGAAATCAAATGAATTAAATAATTACGATCAATAAAAAACTCACTGGTGTTAGCCTTTTCTGACTTTGAAATTTTTTGAATGGCAACTATTTTTTTGCTTAAATTCCATCGTAAACGATAATAATATTCCGAATTTTCGCGGCTTTCAAAACCATTAACCAGTAAACTTTTTGACTGATTGTTTTGATTCCCAACCTCCATTCCAAAAACAGAATTGGTTCGGTTGAAATACAAATTGTGATTTTGAGATGATGAGATACTAACTAATGATGTATCAGAAACCTTTAAATCAAATGGATTAAACTGATTGGCAAAGTCACTGCGCAGAATTTTTCTGTTGATCTGAACTGATGACTGAGAATTGAATCTGGAAACAAATTTTCCTAATCCTGATTTTTTATTCCAGATTGCTTTTGGGTTGATGGACAGACTCAATGAAAACTGTGTATTGAAGGCCTTAATAAACTCGTTTGTTGGCGAAAACACTTTAATATACTCAGCAAGATCTGAAAATGGAGCGATTTCAAATTCGTTTAAATCTTTCACTCCATTATTATTAAAGTCACCTGTGTAACTATATACTCCTTGACCTGATGAAACTTGAACATATGAAAATTCTTGCTTTTGTTCTTGAACACTTCCAACTCCATAAACATTTTGTGATGTTATAAAACCTTTTTTTATAGCGAAGCTCCATTCAGTTCTTCCAAGCATCGATTGATCTGGTTTCTGATTTGATAATAAAGTATCAGAAATATGAAGTTCCCTGTATGTTAGATCTAATGTAACACGCATGTTTTTTTTAGAATTATACTCACCATTTAGCGAGCTGGTATATGCAGTTGTTGAATAATTAAAATTATTCTGAAATGGCTTATAGTCATCTCTTTCATTAAATGAAATTCCAAAATGCAAACGGGTTGTATCAGCAGTTTTTAAAAACAAAGTGTATTCATCCCATAAAAAACTTGAAGCAACTAATGAATCTTCATTATGCATTTTTATTATGTTGAATTCTCTTTGCCATTTTATACCTGGGGTAATTCCCTTTAATTTTTTTAACGAATAGCTTAACTCAACCAAAGGTCTAACAAATTGAGATTTAGTTGATGAACTTTGAGATTGCAGTAAACTTGATTGCGATACAAGTCTCCATCCTTTGAAATTCAAATTTGTATTGAATTGATGGCGAATACCTGAATAAAAATTTGTTCGTTGATAAAACGAGAGATTATAAAATATACTTCCGTTTTTTGGGAGTTTCAGTCCCGTTCCAGCAATAACAAATTGTTCAATTTCTGAAGAATCTATAGTATTTATGTTCCAATCGCGATTGAATTCAACAGGCCGATATCTTTCAACCGGAGAAAAAGTCTTACCAGCATATTCATATGAAGCATTTACATTTAATAACGGAACATTTTTAGCACTCTTTTTCAATTTAAAATCATTTCCTATTGAAATTTTTGATGCGAATCCCTGATTGTTATTATCATCAAGAGTTGAAAACAGATTTTGGTCTTTATTGCTTACAGCGCCTTCCCATTTTATATTCCCTGAACTTGATAATTTTCGATTTATACCAAGAGTGAACATTTGTATTTTCTGTGGCGCAATTAGTGGAACCAAAGGTTCATAATTGCCTTGCAACACACCTTGTATCGGTGCTATCCATTTATATACGCGTCCATTTGCAGTTGAGTTTGCAACAACATAATGACCTTTGTATTCGCCTGCATATGAAAATTGTAATGAATATTTGGCGCTATCTGGGTTAATTGAATAAATGTAAATGAATCCGTATCCTGAACTATCAATCTTTTTGTATAAAATTCTTTCAGGGTTCCATCCAATACTATCAATGCTCAGGTCAAAAGCATTTTGTAGTGAATCACCTGCATTAAATAATATTATTTTTTGAGCACTATCAAGCGATTGTTGGAGTGGTTGATTCTTTGAATCAGACTCTGAATATAAATTGAAAGTAAACTTCCATTTTTCATTTTCAAATTGTTGACCTCCAGTAACTGTTGAACGGAAATAGTTTTTATCAGAATATTCGAACTCGATATTGATGCGCGATTCTCGGGTTACAAGTTTTCGTGGCATGAAAGTAACCTCACCTGAATTATAATCTATAATATAATCTTCATCCTCACCTCTTTTTAATAGAACACCATCAATAAAAACTTTTTCTGTTCCGGCTAAAATTATTATGAATGTTTCACCATTTGTTCCTGTCATTTTGTACGGTCCTTGATTTCCTTCCTGCCCATCAAACTGATTGCGCGAATATTTTCCTTTTGCAGCTGCGACACTAAGCAAAGTTTTTCCTTTCCATTTTTCACTTATTCTATAAGATGATTGTATCGCTGCTCCTTGTTGTTTTTTGTAGTAATTCAAAAAATAACTTTCAGGTTTTTTCCAGTCAAAATCGCCTACAGTTAATGAAGATTGCTTCTTGCTTAATTGAATAAAAACTTTATCAAATTCCTGTAATTGCGCTGTATTACCCTCAGGTTGAATTGGAATATTATTATCTGTAATAGCGGCATTTAACATTACATCTCCGGCTAGCCGACCATTCAATTGTAAGTTTAAAGCACTGTTTACAACCAAATCCTGGTTGTTGCCAAATGAAATTCCCCGTGAAAAATTTCCATCATAATCAACACTGCCTAAATTGAAAATATCATCATTAAGTTTTTCAGGAATGTAAAAAGGCGCATTCATTAAACTATCTCTCTTATTATATTCAATGAAGTCTTTATTGAAGTATAACTTAGAAAGGTTGAAAGGGAATACCTTGTATAAAACAAGTACTGAATCGCATTTTATTTTTTGAATTACTTTAACACTATTCTTTGAATAATCAACAATAAAATCAAATTTAGATAAGGTGGAATTATTACATAAATTGATAACCGAAATACTTTCGGGAACAATGCTTAGTGAATCAATATTTATATTGGATTGATTATTAACTATTTTTTTTGAGCGAAATTCATAAATAGATTGCGCATAAGAATTTGAATTGATTAATTGCAAAATTAAAATAGCCGC
>Ga0114969_10001286_pt1 | contig 21368 bp, 21 predicted proteins | sample M_130807_MF_Meta_FD_87316 | JGI IMG/M metagenome (GOLD analysis project Ga0114969, IMG submission 87316) | Freshwater microbial communities from Lake Montjoie, Canada to study carbon cycling - M_130807_MF_MetaG | ecosystem: Environmental > Aquatic > Freshwater > Lake | place: Lake Montjoie...
GTTTTTCCTGTTCTATCACGCACATTATGGTTAGTATATTCTTTATCAGTCTTACCTGCGTCTTGGCATACCTTACAGAAGGTTTTATAGACAGACGTCTTGCTATTATTTAATTTTGTAGAATTATTGGAATGGCTCATTTTATAAGATTAAAGTGTTTTAAACGGGGTTTTAAGGTTGGAATATACTACTCATCTATTGAAAGAAAAGTATTTCAATTTTTTTTATTCTATATATAAAAAATAGGTTACTAAAAATTTGTTAACTTGTTAAAGGCACAAATCATTTTGATTGAGACCTTGTTTTTAATATTTTTCTTATATAATTTCTCATAATTACACCTGTTGGCGTGCCATTTTCTTCTTTTTTTGTTAGTTCTGTATGTTTCCGTAGGAATTGATTTTTGTATAAATTTTCTACTGTTCGGATTCCTAATACTTTTAAAATAGATTTTTTCTCTTTGATCATTCGTAGGTCTTCTATTACACACAATGCCAAAGGTGTCCCACATTTTCTATATCTATTTTTATTTCCATGTGGCGCATTATAGTAGCGAAATGCGGTTGCTTCATTTTTGTCTGAATTATCTTTTACTAAGGCACAAATTGGCTTCATTATGGTTGCACAAGGACTACCTAAACAATATATTAATATTTTATTTTGTAACGACTCGTTACCGTTTAATTGATTGATCATTGTTTGTAACATATTCATTTTAAAAACGAGGTTTCAAATAAGATAATACTAATTTATTGTAAAAAAGCATTTCAATTTTTTACAATAAAAAAAGGGAGACTATTTATGTCCTTATGGACTTAAAGTAGTTTTACTATCCTTATTGGTAACCCCTTTCAAATATTTATATTATCTAAACTACGTATACATTTTAATAGTAATATTTATCCCTTAATTCAGTCATCTCTTCTAGGGCCTTGGTTAGCTCAGCAAGTACTTCTGGTTTAATCTGTCTGATTGTTAAAGGCCTTCTGTTATAGCCGTTTATAAGTTCTCCGAGTGAAAACTTTGCCCATAACGTTTCATTTTCCAACATCGTGTAGCCTTGGTTAAACAAACCTCTTATATATTTTCTCATAATTATGCCTGTTGGTGTCCCATTTTCTTCTTTTTTTGTAAGAATATCCAGTCTATTATCCAAATATGCTTCAAAACACATTTGGACTATTCGTTCTTGTTCTGCTCTTAAATCTGGATCCTGAAGTTTAAACAATTTTACTTCTTCTGTTACAGCCCGTCCTAAATATGATCGGATATATTTTCTTGGTTTACTCGATTTTATTTCTGGTGTGTAGTAGCGAAAAGCTGTCACTTTGTTTTCATCTTTGTCGTCTTGATCTCGTCTTTTTGCTTCTATTTGCGCGCATAATGGGTTCATTATCGCAGCACTTGGAGTACCTAAACAATACATTAAAATTTTATTTTGTAATGGTTTGAGGCCATTTAATTCTTTTATCATTGATTGTAACATATTCATTTTAAAACGTTTTTATAAGAAGACTAATATACTACTGATATATTGTAAAAAAGTATTTCAATTTTTTTATCAAATGCTTTTTATCAATAAAAAAAGGGAACTACTCATGTCCTTATGGACTTAAATAGTTTTACTATCCTTAATGGTAACCTTTTCAAAATATTTATTTACATTTATTTATTTTATATTTACATTTAATCTATTTCGCCTTATTATCGCATTCTTTTCATTTAAGGCCTTTGTTAGTTCAATCCTGACCTCTGGATGGAGAAGTAGCGGCTTGCTTCGCATGGTTGAAAGTTGACTGTAAGAAAATCTCGCCCACATCGTTTCGTTCTCCATTAATTTTAGACCTCTATCAAACAAATTAGTCATATATTTTCGCATAATTATACCTGTGGGGGTCCCATTTTCTTCTTTATGATTCAGCTCTAAATGCTTTATCTCGACCAGTGTTTTAAATAATCTTTTTTGTTGTTGGACCCATTCTTCCTTTAAAATAGGGTCTTGTTCTTTCATCATTCGTAGTTCTTCTATTACACATAATCCCCACAACGACCCAAATCTATTGTATCTCCCTTGTAGGTTCACAGTTTTGAATTTCTTGTTGTAGTAGCGCCATGCCGTTACTTCGTTTTCGTCTTCATCTGTTTGCTCTTGTCTTTTGGCTTCTATTTGGACGCATAAGGGCTTCATTACGGGCGCTGTTGGACTACCTAAACAATACATAAATATTTTATTTTGTAACGGTTTTAATCCGTCTAATTGAGTAATCATTGATTGTAGCATTATTATAAAAGTTTAAGATGGTTTTCTAAAAGAATTGAGAGAAGATGGAATATACTATTGATTTGCTATTTAAAAAGTTTTTCAATTTTTTAAATAGTTATTTTTTTGTGACTTATATCTTTCCTCATAATGAATAAAAAAGTATTCACTAAAAATTTGTTAGTATCTTCTTCTTGTGTTTCTCCCTTTTCTTCCTTTTCTTCCTTTTCTCCCTTTTCTTGATTTTCTTCTTTTTCTTGATTTTTTACCTCCCATAGCTTCTTCAACTGGTAGCTCTGGTTTTACTATGTCACCTGTGTTAAAAATTACAACAGGTGGTGAAACACGATTATTAGCAATTTGGCGTCTTACTACTATATTTTTTGTTATTCCACCATCTCCAGAAGATCTACTTGACATCCTTATCTGAGGAAAACCGTAAACTACATCATTCCATTGATTTTCCATATTATTTTGTTGGTGAGGAGTCATATTTTTGTATTGATTCATAACCATAGGCCTTAGTTGATCTAATTCAGCATGTGTTAATGGCGCTACTGCTGGTACAATGGGATTCCAACCTGCTGGCATAGGTACATGCATTGGTGCTGGCAGTTGATACATATAATATAATATAATATAATATAATATTGTATTTTAGATTTGAATAAAAAATTTATTTATTTATTATTAACTACTATAAATTTTATCTATTTATCTATTAATCTATTAATTTATATATTTTTCAGGCCTGATATCGGCGATTGTTGCTGCTACTATGTAGCCGTGGCCAAATGGATGACTAGGATCATTGATCTTGTCTTTTAGTAGGTCCTCAGTCAGTTCTAAATATGCTACTCCGTGTTCTTCTGTTCTGGGACCATCAAAATCGTAAAATGCTAGATTATGTCCTTCTTCTAGCATTTTCTTGTAATACAGCGTCATTTCATTGTCTTTGATTAGCTGATAATATTCTGGAACATAGACTTGTTTTCTGGACTCAACATAATTCAATTCTTGTCCTGTTTCTGTTTTAGCGTACAACACTTTTTTGCCCTTGGACTTGGGATATCTTCGCTTTGGTTCTGATAATCGTTTAAACCAATTGTTGCTTGTTTCAAATGGAATTGTATCAAATACCTTTAGTGATTGCCAGTAGTTTTCAAAACACCAGAATCCTTTATATCCATTTGGAATTGGCGTCATGGGACTAAAAGCTAAACGATTTTTACTATTTTTACCTTGAGCGCTGGTTACATTTATTTTTATATATTGCTTTCCATTTTCTGGTAGAGATGCCCATTCGCCTCTCATATTCATAGAACAAACTAGTATTTCTCCTTCTATTTGAAATTGCATGTTATAAGTATTATACTATTATCTTTTTATAAATGATTTTTTCAATTTTTTAAGGAAACCAAGGTTTCCTTATGATCCTTCCTTTTCTTTTTAATGTTATATAAAAATAAAAAAAGAATTTATTTTTATAGTTTTTAATTTATATTTTTTTTATTAATTGATTGATTATTTAATTGATTATTTAATTGATGTATCTGAATTGGCTGTCTGACTTGGACTTTTTTAAATGCTGTTGTTTATTCATTTTTTCAGTTGCACGATGGAAGCACTCGTCACAATATTGCTGTCTAATATTTTGTACAATGTAGATTGTTTGAATATTTCCCGCGTCGTATTCGTTATAGCACTTGTCACACTGAATTATCTCTTTGTTTTCTTTGATTAATTTTTTTGCTTCTTTATTTTTTGCTTCTTTTTTAAATAATTCAAGTTCTCTATTTAGTTCCAAGTTTTCTTTTAACAATGCTTCTAGCTCTGTGTCTCGGTAACTCAAGTCTTTTAATAATTTTTCTTGAGATTTGGTCTGTTTTGCTTCAATTTTTTCACAGATGATTTGGGCTACAAAGTCCGCAATCAAATAGCAGCAAATGAGCGCGACTATTAGCGCAGTTAGCTCATTTGATAATATTTTTTTAATTAACATGTTATTTGCTAAAATTTTTGAGCAATTTGTTGAAGATAAAGATGACATTTTAAATGGGTTTATAAGACTTGAATACTTATTTGTTATATAAGAAAAGTAATTTCAATTTTTTTATTTTTTTATTTTTTTTGGTTTTCTTTTTTTCATAGTTTTTCTTTTATTGTACCCACCTTTGAAGTCCGTTATTTCTTTGAAGTCCATTATTTTTTTTAATATATCATTAGAAAAATCATTTTGTTTTTTTATATAATCTTTAATAAAAGATTCTGTCAATATATGTTTTGGATCTAACTTATCAAAAATATTTGTATCATTTTTTTCAGAATTTTGTGTTATTGTAGGTTCTATATTTTTTATTTGTTGATTGCTATTTTGTTCTACTATTTGACCTCCTATTAATGGATGTATTTGCTGACCATTATAAGTAATACCTGCATGAAAAGCAAATAACATTTTTGTTGTTTTTCTTTGTATAGTTAAAAAAAATAAGCTAGTATTTAAGTCTATTCTATTCGGTACTTGTGGCATTCTTAACCATTGCCAAGAAGGATGAGTCGCTGCTAGTCCTGCCGGATATTTTGGTGAAGTTATCAGGAGAGATTGTTGAATATTTCTATATAAATCAAAATTATCTAATGCTTCAAAATTAGGAGCAATTTGAATAGGACCTTGATTATGAAGAAAAGTTGATCCAAAATCAATTAAAATAGCTCTACCTGGCCGACTTCCTACCAATCCATATCCTCCAGCAGTTCCATCAAAATATATATAATTTCTATTAATTAATATATTGTTCATATGCGGATCACCATGCAAATATCCTATATTAAATAAACGACATAATTCATATAATGCCATATATTTATATGTAATAATATCTACTTGTGGTATATTTAAAGCTGGATCAGTTGCTATTGCACCCAAAGTTACTGTGTTTGTAAAACTTTCCATTCCGATTATTCCTATATGAAATCTTTGCATAAGACAAAGATTTCTAATTCTCTGAAAATATAAAATTGGCATGTTGTTTCCTTCATCAATTGATTTTGATTCTAACGTATCTAATATATTAGTTAAAACAGGATTATTATATGAAGTAAATATATTAGCATATACAATAGCAGGACATATTGGTTCTAAATATAAATCAAAACTACTTCTAAATATATTTATTTGAGTATTTACTTCGTCTCTAAATTCATCTATAGTTGTATTATTCTGAAAGAACAATCTTCTACCTGAACGTGTTATCTCTAACTCGTTAGCATTATGTAAATAAATTAGTTTTAATATTATTTCACTTACAGGAGCTCCTACTGAATTACTATTGGTTGATATATATGGTGAAGCTACTCCACCCTGTAATATTAGTTTCAATAAAATTCCTCCACTACTTGCGATTGATAATATTCTACAAATACTATTAGTCACAAAATATGTTAATGCTGTATCAAATGTATATCCTTGAACTAAATCAATTCCACTTCCTTTTTGCATAATAATATAATATAATATAAGATTAAATGGCGAAGACAAAAACTTCTAAAAAAATAAATGCTCGATATTTACCCAACAAACTAACAAAAAAAGATAAAGGTAAGCAGCTTCGCATGTTGAATAAATCCAGAAAAATGTATAAGAAAGGTATTTATTACACTCGTAGTAAAGTAAAGTCTTTTAAAAGCAAGCCATCTAATCATATTAAGAATGCCATGGCTTTATATAAAATTGATAAAGTGATGCCTAACAAACAATTATCTCTTAAAACCGGTTGTTCTGTTAGTGCGTTAAAGAAAATTGTTAAAAAAGGGCAAGGCGCTTATTTTTCTTCCGGTTCGCGTCCTAATCAGACTGGGCAATCTTGGGGTTTAGCTCGGCTTGCCAGTGCGTTAACATCAGGTAAAGCAGCCGCAGTTGACTTTGATATTTTGGATAAAGGTTGTGATCATAAGAAGAAGGCATTTATTTTAGCAAAAAAGGCGAAAAAAAAATATGGACATGGATTATCTAAAGCTAAGAAGGTTAATGTTTAAATGATTATCTTTTTCTTTTTGTATGTCTTTTTCTTTTTGTATGTCTTTTTCTTTTTGTATGTCTTTTTCTTTTTGTATGTTTACCTCCTTCCCAATATGTTGAGTCCCTTTTTTCTATTATAGTCTGGATTAAATTTGCTTTTGAATCATCTGTTGTAGTACCAACTTGTCTAATTTTTGTATATATATAAGGATTTCTAGGAAAAGTAAATTGTCTTATTTCATATGGTCTTTCTGGTAGAGGATTCCAACCAGAAAATAATTCCGCTGGTGTCTTGGTTGTAACAAATTGTTCTGCTATAGGTTTTAACTCTATCAGTTCTTGTTGTGAAATCATTAATATAATATAATATAAATGAATATAAAAATAATTTTTATTTATTTTTATACTTTTTTAATGTTTTTTGTTTTTATTTATTTTAATACTTTTTTAAAAATTAAACAAATTATTTTTCTAAAACTTTTTATCTGTTTTTCTTTCTTCTTCCAAAACTTTCATAACCTGTCTGTCTATTCTTTTTAATCTAGCACACTCCATTTCAATTTCTAGTTCTTCACGCTGTAATTTGAGGCATTTTTCGGAAAAGCAAGACTTAGCAATATACTTGCCAAATGTATTATCAGGGCTATATTTTATAGTAAGATTGTCGGAATCAGCCATTTCTTGGCTCAAATTTTGATGCAGACGGCATTTCTGGCAACGAACTGTTGCTTGTTGGATTAAATGTTCCGGAATTTTAAAAACTCTTATTAATTTCGTGGGATCAATCGCGTACATAATTTCATTTGGAAATTTATCATCATCTGATGAATATGGAGAATTATTTTGGGTTTTAAATTCTGTGTTAGTATTCATTTTTTTTAAAGTTGTTAATTGTTAATTATTGAATACTTATTTGTTAGTTGATAAAAAGAATTTCAATTTTTTAAGAAAAAATAAAAATAATATAAAAATTTTTTTTATTTGTTTTATATTTGTTTTAATTTTATTTCTTTTTTAATGTTTTTCTTTTTATATTTTTATTTCTTTTTATATTTTTATTTCTTTTTTAATGTTTTTGGTTTATTTGTTTTAATTATTTTTGGTTTGTTTAAACATCTTCATCACTTTCGTCATCTAAAAGTGAATATCTATTTTGTAGTTGACCAAATAAGTCTTCAACTTCGCCTCTTACTCGTAGTCTGGAGCTTTGTTGCTCTTGTTGTTCTCTTTTATAATTGCTAATTATCTGCCTGAATTTGCCAAACATGCGATTTGAGCAACTATCGTTTGTCTCTATATCTGGTTCATATTCTTCATGTTCAACTAACAAACATTTTACCATGTCTTCCATTGTTAAGCCTTGGCTAACCAATTTAGCTGCGATATACGCCGCGTTTGGTTTGACTTCTACTGGAGGCTCTAAGTCTTCTACTAAAGGTTCTTCTTCTAATTCTTCTTCTACGTCTTCGCCTGCTAACTGTTGATGAAACATTCTAAAACTGGTTAGCGCATTATCATCGTATTCTTCCTCGTCTTCTGAATCGCTGTATTCTTCGTACTCGTCTTCGTCATCACTTAGCTCTGGTTCTGTCGCCATGGTTGATCGGCACATTGGGCACGCGAAACCATTTGTTGCCGCATTCTGTAGCAAACATTTACAGTGAAATGTGTGTCCGCATTCTGTAGTAATACAATTTTTTTTAATATCAATTTCATCATAGCAAATTGGGCATTCAATTTGTTCAGTAGACATTTTATAGTATTAATTTATTAATTTGAATTTAAAACTTGTTACTTGTTGGTTATATACTTGTTTTATATTGGAAAAAAAGTATTTCAATTTTTTTTGAAATGTTTTTATATTTTTTTTGATTTTTTATCGTTTATACATTTATTAAAAAAATAAAAATTATTTTATAATTTTTTATTTTTATTTTATTTTTGATTTTGTTTTATTTATTTGCGTGTTTTTTGATTTGTTTCTGGTTTATTTTTGATTTGTTTATTGTTTATTGTCTTATTATTTCGCCAATCAATGTACGTTTAAATTTCTGAACGCTATTCACATAACTTTCTAAGCTTTGCTCCTGTTTTTCTTCTTCCTTGTCTTCATTATCTTCATTGTCTTCATTTGTTTTTTTTTCATTTGCTATTTGTTTTCGTTCTTCGTCAGTTTTGAATCCCGTCATTTCAAACTTGAATACATATGTTGGTTTTATCTGTCCAATTCTATGGCATCTAGCAATAGCTTGGTCTTCTATACATGGATTCCAATGTGGACTTACAAAATAAATTTCTGAGAAATTTGCCTGTAAATTTAGTCCTTCACAACCTGTCTGGATTTGTAATACAATTGCGTCCGCTGCGTCTGCCAAGTTGATACCGGTTCGGCTATTTCTACCATCGTACGTCACTACTTTTTGTAATCCACCATTTCTTAACCTTTTTGCGATTAAGTCAATTTCTTTTCTAAAATGGCAGAATATTATTTTACCGTTGCCGTTATCTTTTCTTGACAAGATTAACTTGATTACCGCATCCAATTTGCTATTGCTCTTGAGTGCTCTAATATAATTTTGAGGTTCTTCCAATTCACCTTCACGAAGTTGTCTTATGATATCTGGAATTAACATACTTGGCATAATACAGCTTTGCCTAGCCTTCATAATAGCCGTTAAAATTCCTTTACCTTCAAATGTGTCAGCCAGTTCACTATTTGTATCTAATGATTTAGAAACATGTGTTTGATTTGGCAGCAATGCGTGTAGCTCTTCCGCCATACCTTTTTCGTAAATGTTGGACCATTGGACTAAGTTAAAGTTTTTAATTACTGGTGGCAAATTTATTCCGACTTCTGCTTTTGTGCGTCTTAAAATATATTTTTCAGCAAATTCTTTGACATTATCTTGCTTCACATTTGGTATGCCTATGATTTTAAATAGGTTGTATAAATCAGATCTTTTGTTTTGAATTGGTGTGCCAGAAATTAGCCATTTGATTCTTGCTTGAAGTTTTTCACAAGTTCTGAAACGCTCGGTGCGTTTGTTTCGCAAATGATGTGCCTCGTCAAATATTACGCGATTCCATTTGGTGTTTGTTATCATATTAGTTGTTTCTTCTATTTTACCTTTTTTAAGAGGTAGAAGCATATTGTATGTTGTTAAAACAATTGGTGCTTCCAACAGCTGTTTTTCTGTAATTAATTTTTTATTGGCTCCGTGATACTTGAGCGCTCTGTGTCCGGAGCATTTGAAAATCTCTTTGGCCCATTGGTCTAATAAAACGGGTGGTACTACGATTAGGGTTCTGCGCTTGAAGTTGATAAACATTAGGCCTATTAGCGTAAGCGTTTTTCCTAGACCCATTTCATCCGCAACGATACCTCCTTTACTTGACTCGTTCCTTGATAATTCTTTGCGTAAGCACCACTCTAATCCTGCTCTCTGATATTCTTTGGCTTCAAATTTGGCTCTACCTAATAAGATATTAAACTTTTCCATTTTTTCATTTATAATTTGTTCTTCTTCATTTGCTTTTGACTCCATTTTATTTGTTACGTGTTTATTGCTTTTAAAAGTTAAAGTTTATTGTTTGTATGTTGACTTGCTTTTACCTCTAGGGAGAAAAAAGTTTTCAATTTTTTTAAAGACATATTTTTAAAAAATAAAAAATAAAAAAGACCCGAAGGCCTTCTTTATTTTCTTCTGCTTTGCTTTTCTGCTTCTTCTAGCTTCGCTTGAACCTAGAAACAAATATTAGTAATGAATTATAATTTGCGTGTATTTTTTATTTTTTTATTTATTTATTTATATTTTGATTAGGTTAGGTTTAATTTAGAATCCCATTTCAAGAACAATATCCTTTATCTCTCCTTTTGCTTCTTCTTTTTTGCACCACTCTTTAAATTCGGCTTCAAAATCGTATCCATATGCTAGACCAAAACCTATACAGAACGCATCAAAGTCAATTTCGGTATATTTACATTCCAATCTCATGTCCATGTCTTCAATCGTCATAGAGTGTTCCAACTCAGTCTTGAATGATACTTGCTTTAAAGGCAAATTACGTGTTTTTTCTTCAAAAACGGTGGTCCAACGACTAAATTCCGGACTTAAAGTGTACTGTAAATCGGCCTCTGTGGTCTCTTCAACTGTCCACCAGTTGTCATCTTCGTAAACAATTCGGGCTTCTATATCTGGTTTCTTGATTTTTCTGATAAGATTATAGGCGGCTTCTCGGTCGCACCACTCGGCAACTTCAATGTACGCGCTATAACAGAGCTGACCTCGCTGGAAATCTGGCATAACACATATTTTTCTAGATTTTAATAGTCCTAAATATTCCAGCATAAGAGCAATTACGGCTCTGTCATTGGGAACATGAGCGATAGTGATGTTATTAATGGGTTGAGACATTTTTTTCAGCGAAGCAAGAGATGTTATAAAGGCTTTTAAAGTTAATGGGTTGTTGTAATATACTTCTTCTTATATTTAAGAAAAGTATTTCAATTTTTTTAGTTATGGTTTATTTGTTACTGATATCTTGGTAAAAAATTTAATCACTAAAAATTTTATAGTTATAAATCCATTATAAAAATCAAAACATGTATAAAATATGAAACAATTATAAAATTTTTAGTGATTAAAATTAGTATTAAGATATCACTAACAATTTTACACGCATTTTTATATATTCAAAAAAATTGAAATACTTTTTTTACTTATGAGAAGAAGTATATTACAACATTAAAAACCTTTTAAAAGTCTTCTGAAAACTATTTATTATAAAATTTAATATGTCTGAATTCAACGCTTTTGCTACTACCGTAACCGAAGCATATGATGAAAGCGTATTGTCCAGACAACAAATTCAAGCAGGTATCACCACAATACAAAATTTTAACTCTTCTCTTATTAGGTGGCAAGTTCTATTGGCGCAGATGCAATCCGGAAAAACAGAGACTTTCTTATTCATTGCCTCGGAAATGATAAGACTTGGCAAAATTGAACGCGCTGTCATATTCAGCGGAAACGCAGAAACTGACCTCAAAAATCAGTTAATCAAAGAAGTTGAAGGAAAATGTGGCTCAAAGTTCTGGAGAAGATATGAGGTCTTTTTGAACGAAGAGATTGGATTAAGACTAAGAGAACTCGTGCCAATAATTGAAAAAATTAAACTAAATATCCAAGTTGTATGGGGTGTTGAACTGAAAAACTATTCAGGTTCTACTGAAAATTCGCTATTTATTTGGGAAGAATCTCATCATGCCCAAAGTCTTAAGCAGTGTCCTGACAAATTTCTACGACAAGTTGGCATCTCAGCAGATGGCGATGAATCTATTTTAAGAGCAAAAAATAATTATGTTCTTAGTGTATCCGCTACTCCTTTCTCTGAGATATGTGATACGTTCAACTTGGAACAAACTAAAGAAATAGTTACAATGGAACCTGGGTCTGGATATAATAGTGTCAAAAAAATGAGCGCGCGTGGCAAAATCAAATTCTATTCTGATGTAAAACAAGGATTAATATTAGCTCTTGGAACACCTCACGTTGGCAATAAATATGCTATTGTAAGAATTGGACCTAAAAATGAGGAGCTTGTAAAACAAGTTATTCATGATAATGGATGGAGCTTTGTTATCTTTGATAGTATCAGTGATGACCCACAAGGCAAAGCTACTTGGGATAACATGATTAATGCACCTCAAAGAGATACTGTCATTTTGCTGAGAAATAAGTGCCGAATGGGCAAAAACTTGGAGAAAACCCATGTTTTGTTCTGTTTTGAAACGGCTAAAAAATCTCGCACTGACACTGTGTTACAAGGTCTGCTTGGTCGTGTTTGTGGTTATTCTGCCAACTCTGAAAATGTGGATGTGTACCTTTCCGACAAAATACAAAAAACTGGTGAAATTGAACGATATATTCAAATGACCGATGGACAAAATGTTGTTCCTAAGAGAGCGACTAATTTGAAAGGATCTGGAGTCGTTTCTAATCGTATGCCTGTATCTATTATGAAGATTGATAGAGAAAATATCACTAGTCCGGATGATCGTGCTGGATTAAAAGCCGATCTTGTGGCCGCATTTAATACTAATCGTGTGGAAAACTATAATAATCCTGAGATTTTCAACATTATAAAGTCAGTTGTAGATAATCCAGAAACTAAGTTCTTATTCCACCATCTTGATAGAACAAATGAAACATATGCGCAACAAAACATTTCCGAAAAATTCGCAATATCTTTAAGAGACCACACTCCATTTCATGGAGCTAATGGCTGTGGCTTTAACTCTACAAATCCTTTACAAGTTAATGTGTGGATTGTTGGAAATGTGGATGAGCTTCGTCGCGGTGACGTGTTTATTGATTGCTATGTTCCAGCAGCAAATCCAGTTATTGATATTCCTATGACAACTAAAAGAGAGGTCTTCGCTCACAAGCTTGAAGATGAACGTACTGCGATATCCAACGGCTCATTTCAAATCTATTTGGATCCTGAAACGGCAGCCAGTGTTGCTAAAATGGAGGAAGATTTAAAATATATTTGTGGTCTATATTTAACGGCACGTTTAAGTACTTCCAATAGTGTATGTTCTAATCAAGATAGCGAAACCGGAGAGAGAGTTGGTATCTATGTCACAATGGAAGTGCTCGCAAGTTTAGAAAAGCGTGGCCAAGTTTATGAAACAATTAAACAAGAACTTGGGTTAACCATTAAAATTTGTAAAGCACGCGGAACTGTTCCTAAAGCTATTAAGGATAGAGGAATGATACGATTAGCATCCATTTCTTGGTAAAAAATAAATAAAAATAGAAATAATAAAAATAGAAATAAATAAAAATAGAAATAAATAAAAATAGAAATAAATAAAAATAGAAATAAATAAAAATAGAAATAGAAATAATAAAAATAAAAAAAGACTAAATGTCTTTTTTTCTTAGATTTTTTATTGTTTTATTATGTTTGATCATAAATTTTTTGGTTTTGTGTTTTGTTTTTTCCCAAATATTATATCTCAAATAACATACAATAGATAAGCGTATCGCATTCTTATCTATTAATTTTATAGGCAAATTGCCATGCCATTCATGAACATCCATATATAAAATATCTCCTGTTCTTACATTTACTGCGATACCATACTGAGGTAAACAAGTTTCACCGCCACTGTATCGTCCTTTTTCAATAACTGCTAAATTTCCAAATCCTTCAGAATCATCCCCTTTATCTTTGTGAATTGTTGTTTGAAAATTTACATTTGTAGTTATTGTTGTAAAAGATGTGTTGGATATTTTAAATGGAGTTTGGTTAGCTTTCTTTTTTTGTTTCACATAATTATCTGGAATATATTTTTCATAATATTCGTCAATTTCTTTAATAAGCGGAACCATTTTTTTAAATTTTTCTGGATTATCCATATTGAATCTGGTTTCTCTAACATTCAATATTTGTTTGCCTTGTTGTTTTAATAAGTATTTTTGTTTGGGTGAAAATGTATCAAAATATCCTATTATATTTGTCATTATTTTAGGATTATTCCAAATATTCTTTTTTTTACTTCCTGAAGTTGAACCACGATTATTTGTTTTTGTTTGTGCGAATTTTATAATATTATCGTAAAATTCATTGACTTTATTTATTGTTAGTTTATTTTTTCTGAAACGCAGTAATAGTTTACCATCTTGTGTATAAACATCCGCATCATCATTTATGATTAATTCTATTTGACTTGGTTTTACATTTGTATTTTTTAATATTTCCATTTTATCATCTGTAATTAATTTATCTACATGATATATTGTTAGATCACCTTTTTTTTCCTTTTTTATTGTCATTATATTATATTAGTATTTTATTTTCAATTAAATAGAATTGGCATTAATTGAAAATTTTGTTTAGCATATATATATATATATGGGGCAATATTTTTCTTCACAAAAAGAAGAAGCAGTATCAAGACAAAGAGTAGCGGTACCAAGACAAGAAGTACAAGTTGAAATTGTTAATACTTATGAGAAATGTGAAAAACCACCAGATAAAAAAACAAAGAGAAAAGAAAGATCAATTGATACGAAACTAATTCCGGTTGCCATAAAACCGACAAAAAAAGGAATAGGACGGATAATGCTAAGAATATCTCAAAATCCTATTATTAAAATGGATTCTGTTTTAGTAGTAGCAAAGGGCACTGTTTTTGAAAATAATGGCATTGCTAGGCAGTTTTCTCATTCGCTTACATCTATGATTATGGAAACAAGAACAGCACAAGGCATGGTACAAGCTTATCATTATCCAGAGGTAGCCTGTCGATTTTTAAAAATTCTTGTTACTACTGGTGATGATTATTTTTTAATGCCTTCTGTGGCGCCTACACCAGTGGAACCTAATAATTGGGCAGAAAATTTATTTGCTGATATATTGAATTTGAATGGAGATAAGTTTGTTGTTTTGTCATACATTTTATCAATAGTAAAGCAACATAAACGATTAATAAATAAAAACGAAAATTTTATTTTTTGTCTTGATATTATTTTAAATAAGAATAGACAGGGTCATGACAAATTTCATCAAGACGATGATCAATTTGGAGACTATCAAGGTGGTAAACCCATCTATATATCAACTACAAATATATCACAACAAAGTGAATTTAAATTATCTACTCAAATAAGAATTAGTCAGAGCGAAAAATTATATACACTTGCGTCTCGTTTGGGTGAATTTACGCTATTAAACAATAATTTGTTACAGCACCGAACACCTCCTGAAATAAATACAAGAGGTCCAACGATAACTAACGCTAAATATGAAGTAGCTGATAGAATGGGAACTGGTAATATTCCTTCCTATAATATGTCTAGTTTGAGTAATCTTGATCCAGTTGTATTAGAAAACTATCCAGATATAGTAAAACTAAATAGTGATTTGAATTCTCCTGACCCTAGAAACTTACTTAGAATATTAGTAAAAACAAGTAATGGTATAGATGTAACTGGTTTACCAGATATAACTCATTTAGTTCCATCAGATACATTTATATCACCTTCTGTAATATACAAAGGTACTGTTTCAGATAGAAATCCTGATTCTGAAGATAATAAAAAAATGGTTAATTTATTAAAAGACCATAGCATTGGTGGCAAATCAAAAAAGAAACTTAGGAAAAGGAAAAAACTTAGTAAGAAGAAAAGGGTTGTAAGAAAGAATTATTCGTATGGTCAGCGAGGTGGAGCTGGAGATCTAAGTGACTTGAAGTATTTAAATGAATATTTTGCGATATATGCGGATCCTGAAACCGCTTGTTTAATTGAAAACAATATTGAAGTGATTATTTAACTTTATAATTATATATATATATATATATATATATATATACATGTCTGATTCTGATGATTATGAATCTGATGATTATGAATCTGATGATTATGAATCTGATGAAGATGAAACTGTAATTAATTTATCAGAACGTGGTTTAACTGTTCTACCTAAGTTGCCTGATGAAATAGAACAATTATATTGTACTGATAATCGGTTAACTGTTTTACCTAAGTTGCCACCAAATTTAACTAATTTAAATTGTACTTCTAATCAGTTAACTTCATTGCCTAAGTTGCCAGATAGTTTAGAAGAATTAACGTGTAGTGGAAATCGGTTAACTTTGCTACCTAAGTTGCCATATAGTTTAGTAACATTAGAGTGTGAGGAAAACGCGTTAACTTCTTTACCTGCTTTTCCACCTAATTTAGAAAACCTATTATGTGGTCATAATCAGTTACAAATGATACCTGCTTTGCCACCTAGATTAAAAATGTTATGTTGTTATGATAATCAGTTACAAATGATACCTGATTTGCCACGTGGATTAACTCTTTTTGAATGTGGTAATAATGAAAATTTGGCTTCTCTACCTAAGTTGCCAAATAGTATAACCCGAATAAATTGTAAAAGTTGTAAAAATTTAACTTCTATACCTAAGTTACCGCGTAATTTAAGAGATTTATTTTGTGATGATAATCAGTTAACTTTGCTACCCGATTTACCACCTAGTTTACAAGCTTTAACGTGTGATACAAATCGGTTAACTTTATTACCTGCTTTGCCACCTGGGTTAACTGGATTAAATTGTAATAATAATCAGTTAACTTTATTACCTGCTTTGCCACCTGGGTTAACTGAATTAAATTGTAGTAATAATCAGATAACTCGGCTGCCTGCGTTGCCTAGAAGTTTATTACAATTGACATGTTCTGGAAATAATATAGTACAAATTGATGATTTGTCTTTATTCAGATTTTATGTTGAAATAAATACAGATAATTTAAATTTGGAATCTTTAATAAAATACAGAGATTATTTATTAAGAATATATGGTAACAGAATACCTGATAACATACAGGTAATATTACATAATATAGCGGAACGTATAGATGCGAAAAATTTTGAATTAGTTTCTGGAAGAAATAGAGAAATTATTGTACCTGGACTTGTACCTAAACCTTTACCCGGAACTGAACCCGCAACTGTACGAGATGAAGCACTTCCAACAGACTTAATAAAATCTTTTATAACGGATAGAAAAGGTGGAAAAAGCAGAAAGAGAAAGACAAAGAGAAGTAGAAAACAGATAAAAAAGAGAAGCAGAAAGATAAAAAGTGGTAGAAACAGAAGTAGAAGTTGAATAGCTAACAAATTTACTTATATAATAAATAATATTAACTTATTATATAAATGTCAGCAACTCCTACTGTTAAACGCAAGACTGAGGCAGAGATAAAAAAAATAAAAGATGATGAACGCACTGCTCGCCAAAATGCGGAAGATGCGAAACGCAATGCGGAACGTGAAGAACAAGAACAAGAAGAAAGATGGTTAAGAACTCCTTGGCATGAACAGATGTCACAAAATCCTAAAAAATTCTCAAAATTTGATGACAAAACCAAGGTTCATAGTGAAAAAGCTTGTTTTAAAGATTTTAAAGATTTAGCATTAAGATTAAATGAATTACTTATTCAGAAAAACCAACAAGAAATGTGTGCGACCATTATTAGATGTATATTAGCTAGACAAATTGACCAAGATAAACATACTACTCAATCAAGAGAATATGAGGTTCACGAACAAGTACTTAATGATCTTAAATATTTGAAAAAATCAGTATGCAAGGGGCCAATAAATTTTGATAAATTACATTTTTTTTCTACAAATAATAGGTGGGATAGTGCGCCTATTTTTCGTTCTATGCCAGAAGATAAACGTTTTTTAACTGTGGCATATGATGTGGGATGTCTTGCGGGACCACAAGTGCGATATTATGAAAATATGATGCGTAGCAAAAGTACTGCTAAAGGTAAAAAAAGTTATAAGAAAAAACATTATAAGAAGAAGAAGAGTGCTAAAAAAACAAAGAGACGTAGATAATTAATATAGAATTAAAATGGAAGTATAATATCTAATAAATAGTTGTAGAATAGATTCTGATTAACTAACAAATGGAAGCGGAATGGAAGCGGAATGGAAGCGGAATGGAAGCGGAATGGAAGCGGAATGGAAGCGGAATTGAAGCGGAATGGAAGCGGAATGGAAGCGGAATAACTATTACTGTGTCACTGTGCGAACTACAGTGCTACAGTATAATTTCAATGGGTATAGCTCGCTACGCTCGCAGGTGCCGACTTTTGCGTCTATTTGTAAACAAGTTTGTGACCATATATGCTCACAAGAAATGGGTCGCAAAACGGTAGTTATGACTGACAAAAAAAACGCCTATATAATAGAGATAATATGTATGTATATGTTTATTTGAATAAGGCAATATATCTTTGCTTGAACCTCTTAGCTAACAATTCTTTGTACCTTATTATATTTTTTATCGCGGTAGAAGTGATACATTTTTTTTGAGCAACAGCTGCGTCAAATTGGATAATTCGTATTTCAGATATGATGGCTTCTCGCAACGAATTGGGTGGCTCATTGACTTCATATTGAAATCCACATACGTGTCTAAATCGCAGCGTAAATCTGGTTTTATAAGCGTGACGAATTCTGGCAGCACATGGTGTTTTAGTTAGACCTAACAAAAGCATTAATATTTTATATTTGATGTCATCGGGCACTGGCATCAAAGTGATAATTGTATAGAAATCTGTATCTTTAAATAGTTGGCTCATATTTGTTAGTTTGATTTAGTTATTAACTAACAAATTATATTTAAATATTTTCAATTTTATTTTTGCTATTTTATTTTGATAGTATTTATATTATTTAAACCCTTAATTAAAGTATTTAATTAATTAAATATTAAAATTCTGCCAAGGGAAGGGTTCGATCCTCCGACCTACAAGTTATGGGCTTGCATGCTCTTCCTCTGAGCTACCTCAGCACATCAGTACTCTACATTTATTTATATATAAAGCATAAATTTTAAAATACCGTTTTGAATTAAAATTAATTGCAAAAGGTTTGCTGATGGAAGGTTTCGATCCTCCGGCCTGCGGGTCATGGGCCCGCCGCGCTCCCTCTGCGCCACACCAGCACATTAGTATGGTACATTAATTCGTATATAAAGCATAAATTTTAAAATACAGTTTTTAATTAAAATTAATTAATTATAAAAAATTTTGCCGGTAAAAGGTTTCGATCTACTATTCCACATGCCGACCTTTGGCTTATGGGTCCCACACGCTTCCACTGCGCCATACCGACATATACTGTTGTACATTTATTTATATATAAAGCATAATTTTAAAAAGTATTTAAATTAATAATTAATTAATTAAATATAAAACATAGCGGGAGTTGGACTCGAACCAACGACCTTCGGATTATGGGCCCGACGCGCTACCCGCTGCGCTACCCCGCTACATGAGTACTGTACATTTATTTATATATAAAGCATAAATTTTAGATATTAGCTATTAAGTATTTCAATAATATAGTATATTAAAGAACATAGTATATGGTGTACTGTCTACCGTAAACATAGTATATAGTATACCGTACACATAGTATACCGTATTTAAAGACATATAAAAACATATGGTGTCAAATTATGCTACCATACACTTTAAATTGACATCGTACATGGTGTCAAGAAATGAGTGACAAAACGCCTTTTTAGCACTCATTTCTTGGGTACATTTAAACACAATTTGACACCATATATGGTCTTAAAAAATGACCGCGTTTTTGAAGAAATGACTGTTGTTTTGAAGATATGGCTCACAAAAGAAAAAAGGGGTTTTACACCCTTGATCCTACAAACAGATGTTAGTTCATGTTAAATTATATAGTATTGTATTCTTACCTTTTTCAATAAAAAAAATGTTATGTTATTTATTTATATTTATTTATATTTATTTATTTATTTAACTACTACAACTACAACTACAACTACAACTACAACTACATCTACATCTATTCTACATCTATTCGTCATCGCTCATGTCATCTTCACTCAGTTCGTCTTCTGTGTCGTCTGGCAGCGATTTAATCGTGTTTAGTACTGGATCATAAATGCCTATCTCTTCTTTGGTTTCCGGGTCATACAACAAATTCTCAACTGTCTTCAAATACTGTTTTCCCTCAATTGTGATCCGTTTTACAGTTACCTTTTTTGCTGGGGCTGCTACTACTGGTTCTGCTACTACTTCTGCTTCCGCTTCTTTTGGTTTTTTTTCTGGTGTTGTCTTCTTTTGATTCTCTTTCGGTGTCTTTTCTTTTGACTCTTTTTTTGGCGCCTTTTCTTCTTGTTGTTTCTTTTTCAGCGCCTTTTCGTCTGCTATTTTCTTCTCTTTGACTGCCTTTTCCTCTGCGATTTTCTGTGCTTTTTCTGCTTCTTTTGCGGCCTTTTCGTCGGCTATTTGCTGTGCTTTTGCTGCCTTTTCGTCTGCGATTTGTTGCGCTTTTGCTGCCTTTTCGTCTGCGATTTGTTGCGCTTTTGCTGCCTTTTCATCTGCGATTTGTTGCGCTTTTGCTGCCTTTTCATCTGCTTGCTGCTGCTTCTTTTGCGCCACTTCTGCTTCTTTGGCACTTTGTAATGCCGCTTTTTCGTCTGCGATTTTCTGTGCTTTTTCGGCTTTTTCTGCTTCTTTGGCTGCCTTTTCTGCTTCTTTGGCTGCCTTTTCATCTGCTTGTTGCTGTTTCTTCAGCGCCACTTCATCTGCTTGTTGCTGTTTCTTCAGCGCCACTTCTGCTTGTTGCTGTTTCTTCAGCGCCACTTCTGCTTCTAAATCAATTGATTCTTCGTCTTCTTCTAGATCGTTTAGCAATTGGCTTAACAAATCGTCTTCTACTGCTACTGAAACCGCTTCTGCTTTCTTCTTCTTTTCCTTCTTTTCACCTGCTACAAAATGGATTTCATCTATTACAATATTTTGCTTACCTGCTTCTGCTTCCACTTGTTCCCGGCTCAGCTTCTGTTTCTCCATGATTTTACTGTATGCAACTGGTTTACGACCTTTCGGATCTTTGAATTCCATCAATTCACATCCTAAACGGTGTGCTACAGTTCCATTTGTTGTACCACCATATTGATCTATTTCCGATTGGCATTGTTTACAGTAATTCAATGACGCTATACATTCTTTTGGGCACTGGGTAAACAGTCCGCTATTGTATGCTAATCCTTGACATCCTGATTCCAATACGTTTTCTTTGCTAAATGGCAGCGCAAACAACGCCCGCGCTTTCTTCTCTGGTTTTTCTGGTTTCGCCTTCGATTCTTTCGCTTTCGATTCTTTCGCTTTCGCTTTACCGCCGCTTCGTTTCTTCATTTCTTGAACCTGTAATTTTAAATTTTCTAGATTTAATATTTTCAGCGCATTTTCTTCTGAAAAACCATATTCTGACGCTAACTTTGTTACGCACTTTCTAGCATATTCCCGTGTCGCGCTTTCCAATGATTTCATCAGCAGGCTATTCACTGTCATTTCGTTATTCATTTCAATTGAGGAGGACATTATTTTTACGATTGGTTTACTTTTAAAAGGTTTGTTGTAGTTGTAATATACTTCTTTCTTCTACATTCTTTTTTATTTCAATTTTTTTTATTTTGCGTGTATTTTTTTCGTCACTAAAAATTTA
>Ga0114969_10001288_pt1 | contig 21325 bp, 24 predicted proteins | sample M_130807_MF_Meta_FD_87316 | JGI IMG/M metagenome (GOLD analysis project Ga0114969, IMG submission 87316) | Freshwater microbial communities from Lake Montjoie, Canada to study carbon cycling - M_130807_MF_MetaG | ecosystem: Environmental > Aquatic > Freshwater > Lake | place: Lake Montjoie...
TCCTCTTTGAAGAAGTTGGCATCGTCCCCGATCTTAATAAAATAATTGTCCGAGAACTCGGTGAATATGCCGTCGATCAACGCGATGACGTCCAGCTTCATAGTCGTCTTCATTAATATGCAATCCTGGAACGCAATTTTTCGCCCGTCCTTCATGGTCTTGAAGCCCGCCTTTATGTCGCCTTTATCCCACCGCAAAGCTTTGCCGTCTGAGTCCATCCCGCACTTAAAATCTGATATGTATATGTCGGGGTTTTGCTCGGCCTCTGCAAATTTCTTTTTAAAAAATAAATATATTGAGTGCAAAATCGTGTTCTTGTCGCTCGAATTAAAATAGTCGTTGAGGTCATAATCGGACACATATTTAGCATGCTTAAATGAGGCCGACCCTACGACCTTGTATGTTCTCGAAATGGTCATCAAATTGAAAATTTTGCGTATAGCCGCACTATAGTCCTTTATGCTGCGCGCTTCAAATAAATCATGCATTGCTATATATTCTTATTTTATATTTTATAATAAATATTTCGTCGGACAATTTTTGATGCTGCGCGAATATACCGTCGGAATGTCACGAGTATTGTTTATTTTCTTGCCGTAGAAATTGCGGCCTGCACCTTGCAGTCCAGTTGGCTCATTTTGTTTGTATGAGTTCAAAGTAATGGTAATTTGCTCGATTATTTCAAATATTGTTTTTAATAGCATTGACCAAGAATTGTTACCGTAATCAATCGTAACAAATAAATAAGCCCAATTTTGCATGAAATCTTGGTAATAAACGAGAGATGCTCTGATTTCGTCAAGTTCTTTAATTTCCTTTCCGTCGAGGTCACTTACATTTGGCTTAATATATGTCCTAAAAAACAGATTCGCCTTATTGAGAGCAGCTTGCAAAAATTTTATTTTGTAGATAAATTCGTACTCTTCGTCTGGATTGGTAGGAGCGGCTAATTCCTTGATCAGTTCGGCATTCTGATAAATTTCTGATACAAGATTTTTGAACTCCAAAAATTTCAATGACATGTCTCCAGCCGATTTCTTAGCATTCATATAGTCTCTGTCCATGCTACCTGTAGGAGCAATGTTGTCTAAAGAATACGATGCAACGCGTTTCGAAGCGCTAAATATACTGTCAGGGTTCTCACCAAGATTTCCGTAATCTGCTAATAGTGGCATTTACTTTATGGTAATATATTATTTTTAATCGAGGTTATTAATAAAGCCCGTTGGCCTTGACGTATTGACTTGCTGCTGGGAGGCTTATTCCTTGCTGTCGCATGACCGCAGCCACGATGTCCCCGCGGGCGACTTCACGTTTACGCCCTGATGAAGGTAGAGACATTCTTTTTGGCTTTCTGCCTGCTGCCATCATGAGAGGAATCACGTAGGGTGCAGCCGCCTTCGACACCTTAACTACGTCATCGAGCCAATTTCCGCCACTCATTACCCCACCCGCTACACCGAAATCTGGGGTTGCTTTTGATGACCTCTTTAGTTTTGGCGCCTTTTTAAGCTTCAAATAATCGGAAATTGCTTCTTTCGACAATGCCTTTCGTACGCCTTTTCTTGGTACGGTGTCAATTGCTTCCATTTCATATCCGGGCTCACTTTCCTCTCTATACTGCTTGGCTAATTTTTCCGCAGCCGCTTCAAGCTTTGTTTTACGTGCACGCTTTGGTGCAGCTGCTGCCTTTCTCGGTCCACGCTTTTTGGGAGCCTCCGCAGAATACAACGATTTATTCGCCTTGATTAACTTTCTGGCTGCTGCTGACGTAATACCCTGCGATGCAGCTAATTGTTTAACCTGAGCCCAGTAATGCTTTAAGTCTCCGCCAACCATTGTACCATCGTCTGAATCCGATTCGCTTTCGCAATCATACCGCGCACCAGCCCTCACTTTAGATTTTCGTTTTCGAGCACCTGCATAAAGATGGGATTCGTCTGGGTGATAAGATTGCAATGCCTGAGGATAAATCGTATTATGAAACTCGCCAGGGCGGTTGGATAGCATAGCCCCACCAGCCAAATAAGACTTTATTGCGTCTTTTGCCACGCTCGAGGCCACATTGGTGACTACAGGAACGACTTGGTGAGCAAATGGTTCGAGTACATCTTTCGTGTCATGCATAAATTTCCCGATTGAATATTTCCCGCCTCGTCTTTTTCCACCCCGAATATAACTTAAAGCAGCCTCCTTGGCCAGTTCTCCAGCGATTGGAGCGGCTACCTGGGCTGTACCTACTAAGCCCTGTTTAAATCCCTTACCAAAGTCCTGCCAAAATCCTGCACCCAGCAAATTTGGCTGATGAATTGCACGCGACCCAACTGCTAAAGTACTTGGATAATCATATTGGGACAGCCCAGCCTTTGGATGAAGGCGCGCGCGTTTGCCGCCAAGCATATTCGGCTGAGGCTGACCGTTAATGATTCCGCTGTACACATTTCTCATTAAAGTCGAAGAAATTCCGTTGTTATATTCTTGCATCTTTTTTATACTACAAATATATATTTTTTTATTTCAAATATGCAATTTATGACAGATATTTATCCAGTTTCGAGGCTCTCTTGCCACCGCTCATGACTCCACCGCTCATTACTCCGCCACTGGTAACACCTCCAACCATGCTCTTAAGTTGCTTAATAAATGGTCGTTCTTGAACCATCTTAAGAATGTTCGCCATTCCTAAATTAGAGGCCTTGCCGCCCACAAGTCTCTGATACTCAGAACTCTCTAAATGTGCAACGGGGTTCTGTTCCTTGGTCTGGAGCACCTGCTGTTTGGTTAAGATACCGGTGAAAATCTGGGCTGTACCCTGTTGCAGAGCAAAAAGACCGCTGTTCATAGTAATCGTGACGATTTCAGGTGTAATAGCAAAAGGAAATTGGTTGGTCACGTTGATGTTGAACTGGAATTGGTATTGTCCAAGCGAAGATGCCGATAGATACGATGGCAGACTGAAATCAAGCGAAGGATTAAGGACCAGAAGACTGCCAATAGTTGGGACCGTCGTTTGAGTACCAGTTGCATTGTTATTGATACCTGCCTCGCCTTGAAATTCATAAAATGATTGCTGAGATCCGTTTCTAAAGGACATGTTGTATAAATCTTGCTGAGTCGCAGTTGAAAGCAGACCAGATGCATTGTTAAAGTTGATACTAATGGAGTTTATTGTTAGGAAAGATGAACTATAAGCCCAGTCCTGAGAAGACATTGGATAACGGACAGAGATAAGAATAAGGTCAGGGATTTGGTTCAGTTGAATGGACTGCGATGTTAGAGTAACAGAAGCACTCGCAGGGCCACCAGGAGGAGTAGCAGCAATGGGGGTGTTGTTGTTGGAAATGCTTAGGTAACGAGGGTAGTCTAAATAGGGAACAACATTCTTAGTACTTAATTTAGAGTACTGCTCAGGCTGGAGACTCAAGAAATTGAATAAAAGTCTGGTGTTCTGGAATGCGTTGGGCTGAGTGGCCGTTCCAAGTGTAATACTGGTGATAAAACTGGAGAGACCATTTCCAGTACCATTTACTTGAGAATTGGCAGTTGAGAAAAGACGCTTACATCCATTATCGACGTTGAGGACAAAAGACATGTTATTGACTCCCAGAAGACCAGCCTCCTGATTAGGTCTGCAGTTGATAAATGGAGACAGAGCCAAAAAGGGTTCAGTAAGTTGAACTACGATGGAAATTGTCCACGTATCGGCTGTACCAGCAGAAATTGGCGAGGTGTCAGTTGTATCGGTAACTGCATTATAGTGCGAAATGGTAATCGATTCAAGTGGATAAGCACCTCTGGGTTCGAAGTCCTCATCATAACCATTGTTGTTATATGCTGCTAAAGGATTGGAGTTAGTTAAGACTGCATTGCTATAAAGTCCCCACTGGTTATCGACATATGACGGCGTAAGACTGTTGTAGCGACTCAGCATACGATTATCATTCATGCGTGTAATCATAGGTAAAATATCTTGCAGATTGCTTGACACTGACACGTTGTTAATGGTTGACTGGACTGTCGTAAAGAGACTGTTAAGTGGGAATGCCTGAAGACTGTCGGTCAGACCATATTGGAAAGCCTGTTGTCCTGCTGGTACACCTGCTTTACCTTGATCGGTTCCATCAATTTGTACTTTAAAGTTGAGGGTAGTCTGTAGCAGCAGATGTCTGTCAATAACAATATTTTCTGACGGAATTTGGACGTTGAAAACAATACTGCTGTTGGAGGCAGATACGGCTTGAAACTGCTGGAAAGTCGATTGAGAGGCTCCACTCTGGACTCCAAAAACTTCCTTATCTGTAATATCGGCTATGCGCGAATCTTCGATGAGTACGGTGCGAAAGTCTGACATTTATTTTATATTAAGACAATATTATTTTATTTTTGAATTATAATTACTTCCCTAAATTAATCCTAAAGATTTACGGCTTAGTTGTCCCATGAGTCCCCTTCCTCGTGAATAAAATCTTTATGGTGGCCGTTACACCTGAGCCAATCAAAAATGGCTGTAATACTCCAATTCTATCCTTCCAAAATACAGAAATGTCTAAATTGCTGATGGGGCGATTACCAGCAAGGCTAATTAGCCTATACTGAGCCGAGGGGTTGTACACGATATTCGGCTTATAGAACCCACTGTCAGACACGAAGTCTGAGATGATTTGACTTACGTTAGAATTGTTACCACTATTGTTGTAGCTGACCCCGTTCAAGAATACTGATGGTGCTGAGATCTGAGTCGGAACTATGGGTAAAGTATTGCTCGTAAAGACTATGGAAGTAATGGGAGACCATAATGCTATTGTCGAATATTCTTGAACGACTTGAATAGCAGTATACGTAGGGTTTATGGGTGGAAATGGAATTTCGTTAGCACCACCAAAGGTGTTCGTTTGAATCAGCACATTTTCATTAAATGAAGTACCTGCCAGAGTATTGACAGTGAACGGAAATGAACTAAACAACTGGAACAAGGCTGGGTTCATAAATATCTGTATGTAATTGGCTGACGTATAATCATACCCTAAAACGTCGCAGTTTAAGATGGCTATTTGAGAATTGGTGTCAAATGTCAGGATGGGGGCATTAGTTGTCGGCAAAAATGTTCCTACAGGTAACTGAGCAACCAGAGCATTGAAACATGCTGTAAAGGTCAGATTGATGAGATAGATCCAATACTGAAATGTGTAAATGCTATAATATCCTGATGAATTATTCTGCAGTCCGTTAGCATATGCATTAGGAGGCAGAGGGACAGGGGCAGAATTATCTTGCGTCTGGAAATTCACATAATTTAGTTGATGATACGTGATTGACGTAGCAGGGTCAGTCCATGACAGCGTCATCGAATAAACCGTTAGGTTGATGTCACCTTGATTGGGTTGAATCTCAGGGATGAATATCGGTAGAGTCGGAGTGTCTAAAGTAAATCTGACAATGCTAAGATAGTAGTCTTCAGGATTATGTATAATAGGGCTGTTACGTGTCTCATTAAAATACAGAACTGGCGGAGGACTCGTCACCGTCTGAAGATTCGTGATGACAACATCATAATAAATTTTATCTGCTTGAGCGTTAGGCTGATTCGACATGGTTTATTTAATATAGCCTGATATTTTATTACTAAATAATTATATATTTCAGTGAAATTGTGGATTTTACATGCTTACTATGGCAAATTAACAGAAATCTAAATGAAATCTATTGCCAGTTAGATTATTTTAGATTTACTTAGGTATAAAGTTTAAAATTATTACTGATATCAGCCTATATCAGTATAGATAACAACAAGGAGGTGCTAAAATTTAGGCTATTTATGTCCAATTTAGGGCTATTTTATGGGCTTTTATGGCTATTTAGGTCGGAGTTAGATTTCTTACAGATATTTAACATAATTTATAGCAATATACCTTAATCTGAACATTTGGGTCAGCACCAGCATACTCACCATATACACTAACCGTATACGGTAGATTTGAATAAGCAGGTAATACCGAATATGCTACGTCAAATGTCATTAGATTCTGGGTTAATGTTGGGCTTCCTGTAAAAGTACCGCCTAAATTTGCGGTTTGCTGATAAACATCTGTACCAAGTGAATCAGACAGTCTTATATAAAATGGGTAGCCTGTAAAATCGACAGTGGCATTTGTATCAATTGTAATGTTAAGTTCAATAAGCCACATTCCGCTTCCTATGTTAAATTGAAATTGTTGGGCTGGTACTATAACACCACTTGATGTTAAAGTTATACTTGGAGATGTAAATTGGTTAACAAGACCAAAAACTGGGGTTCCTGGGAGATATGGACCAATTGGATTCGCTAATGATGATGAGGAGAATGACATTTATTTATTCACGAGATAATATTTTATGTAATTTTGACATATGAAATATTCACGTTCCCAATCGATACCGTTGGCGTCCCTGCTGTAACCGTCCATGCAACATTGACGTAAAATTGTGTCAGGTCGTTGTCGTCTCCACCAATAATTCGACAAACTTCAGTCATTGCAAAATTGTAATTGGTACTTGCAGCACATGTAAATCCTCCATCAGGTGGTGTTATTATCGATTGAGTGCAACTAACAACTCCCAGACCATTGGCAGGAAAAATAACAGCATTTGCTCTTGTTATGACTACATTGTTATCACTTGCAGACAGTGTCCCAGTAAATCTCAAAGCATAAATTCCAGAATCGAGTTGAATTGATGAGCATATAAAGTTTACACCAGTTGTCAAATTCCCATTTACTACAACAGGTTCGTCTGATGTAGACGAGTTAGTTAAATTTGGTAGAAGAAAGCCATTTGCATATGACGGAGTTGTCTGATAATCAATCGAATACGCGGAAGAATAAGACATTTATTTATTGATGAGATAATATTTTTATGTAATTTTTGTATAAGAACAGTCCATATCAGTGCATGTAACTGTTCCAGCACCAGACCATGTGACGTTTAACGTGAAAGTAGTTGGGTCATTTTGGTCGCCTACAACATAAGACACATTATCGGTTAAAGTAAAATAATATGGTGTTCCAGCAGAGGCAATAAATCCTCCGCTTGGTGGTGTAATTATAGACATTTTAGAAACGACAACAAGACCTGATGCTGGGGTTATTGTCGCGGTAGCACTGCTAATTAATACAGTATTGGCTGATGCAGTTATTGCTCCTATAAATCTCAACAAGTAAATCCCAGTATTAAGTTGAACCGAATTGGCTAAAAAATCGACTCCACTCGTCAATGCACCACTGTTAGATGCAATATTTACGCTTGTAGATGAGTCTGTTAATCTTGGTAGAAGAAAACTATTTGTATATGACGGAGTTGTCTGATAATCAATCGAATACGCGGAAGAATAAGACATTTATTTATTGGTGGGATAATATTTTAGACAAGTTTTACAAAGGAAATGTAATATGTCAGGTCGACAGGTTGCGTGTTGCCTGAAAACTGCAGTACAAATTCCAACTCGCATTGTTGATTTGGTTCGGTTATTTCTAAAATTGTCGACGTGCTAATTATAGTATCTTCTAAAGTAGCAGGGCTAAACCCTGCAAAAGTTGTTGTATTAAAATATGGAGTTAGCGACCCTTCAATGCTTATACCTGTAGCAGTATTTTGGAAGACGGTCGTCCCATCATTTACCGTTACAACAAAATTGCACGTTACAGCCCATTTGCCTCCAACCAAAGGAACAAAAATAAGGACTGGGGTGCCGTCACCGATTGGGGTTGGAGTGGTCATGTTTTTTGTGATACTAAACCCAATTGACGGGGTTACTGGCAAGTCATTTACATAAACATATGTATTGTATCTCGACGACGAAAATGACATTTATTTATTAGCAATATTATTTTTTATGCGAGTCTTGTGCAAGTTACAGCACCAAACGTTATTTCAGGTGAGGTTGTATCATTTTCGTACTCGGTTGTTAGCGTTACGGTAACAGGATTAAATGTTGTATTGTTGGGGATGGTCAAAATTGCAGTGGTGCAAACAGAAATTACTCCTCCGTCACCAAAATTAATATTGTTATAATAAACTGGGGAGACGAATGGGACTGTCGCGCCTGTAAAACTGATTGACAAAATGGTCGAAGTAAATTCAGTGACAGCATCTTGTTGAGTCACCTGAAAAATCGGTACTATAGACCATGTCCCTGATGTCAAATTAAGATTTACAATTTCATCGTCACCTGAAGTAAGTGGAAATGGTGTTCCTTCAACGATTGTTTGAACCGTTGCACCAACTAATTGTTGACCTTCGGATAATGGACTTAAAGGATTTGTTGCATTGATTGTTGAAGATGAATAAGACATTTTATTATTGGTAAATATTATTTTTTTACGCGATTCTAATACAATTTACTACGCCGCTAAGGCTTGGTGGAGTAGTAGCCCCAGAAAATACTGATGAAATCGATACCTCGATTGGCGACACTTCATAATCAACTACATTAACTATTTGAGTTATAGAAAAATTTTGGGCTTCTTCATCTGGAATTGTTACATTATAATAATTTGAGGTGCTATATGGAGTGGCAGAGGCATTTGTTACTTGTATTTCTAAGGCAATTAATAGCGTTGCACTATCGTTGGAATTAAAATTATAACTTGGAATAATTGCCCAGACTCCTGCGGATAAAGATATAGATGTTACGTAATCAGTATCACTTACCGCTGGAACTCCTCCAACTGCTGTTTTAGTAAAATTTGTTCCGACTGCATTTTGACCTTGAATAAAAGCGTTGGCAGAATCGGCTGGGTGGGTAGTTGATGAAGCGTAAGACATTTATTATTGGTATATATTATTTTTATTCCCAATTTTTAATTATTTCTAAATGTTCGACGGGCACCATATAGTGGAGCTTGTCGTCGCCCGTAATGTACTGCTGGGAATATGTGTCGAATCGTTCCTTATCATATTGGGTGTACGCTAAGCAATCCCTAAAGTTAAATACCAGTATAAGCCCCTGGGTACCCTGAATCTTATTTGCGGCAATTAATGTGTCACGGTAAGCCGTACTCTTGATGTATCGCGACTTCAACTCATAATTGAACTGGTCGTCGTAAAAATCATGGTTTGAATATCGGTCCTCTCGCGCTTTAATGTCGCGGCCAAAATGCTCTCGCAAAAATGGTAATATTTTCGATTCTTGAATCTTGCCAAAAGTATACCACTCCTCTTTATAAGCCATTTATGTAGGTTGAGACATTAATAGCTTTAAATGAGATTTTTAAATATAATAAAATTTAATGTTGGTTTATGTTAAATGTCGAGTGGTGCTAAACGAAATCTAATTGCCAAGTATAAGCGGTTGTTGGCTACGATGCTCAGCGACGATGATATGGAGCATTATATTGGCGGCTCAAAGGCTAAAATCTTGAAATATTCGGAGCTGGCCAATTACACGAATTTAGCAGATTTATTGCCCGAGAATAAAGACTACCGAATCATTTTGACTGAGAGCAAACGTAATTGCGGGCACTGGTGCTGCATCGTCAGAGACGGTAAGACCATAACGTGGTTCGATAGTTACGGCATAAAACCAGACGGTGAGCTGAGATTTATTCCGACCGAAGTGAGGCGAATGCTTGGTGAGACTGAGCATCAGTTAACCAGACTCTTTAAGACTGCTGACCCAGGGGAGCAAACCATTTATAATAAAAAGAAATTCCAGTCTCTTGATGATTCAGTAGATACATGCGGGCGCTGGGTGGTAGCCTTCATAGCTATGAATCAATTAGGCTACAGCCTCGAGGACTTCATTGATAAGGTTGAGGAAATTTCGGAGGATACGGGTAAGCCGCCCGATATTATCGTCTGCGACTGGATAAATTAGCTCAATTTTACGTACTGGTCTTTTATGACATTGCTCGAAGTCCCCATGGCAGCCGCATCTTCATTTAGCTGCTCTACTTGCTCACCATATTTATTTGTAAGGTAAATGTTCCTTAACATGCTTACTCCAATACGCTTGCCAAAAATCCGATTTAAGATGCGTGTAATGGCATTATTTGACTCGAATGGTTTGCCGTCATAATCAACGAGCAGAGGCACTTGATAAGGCTTTTTTTTGAATTCTGCTCGTAGCGGCGATACCTTGGTTAAATAAGCCTGCAAGACTGATTTGAGAGCATCATTGACTTCCACAATTTGCGTCTTATAAGTTCCCGCAGTTTTGTAATTATTAAAAAAGAATTTCCAGCTGGTGGTGTCAAGATAATTAAATTTTTTGTCTGCATGTTCGCTGTCATATTTTTTAACGGCTACACATAATTGGTAGTCTGCATTTCGTCTCGGTGGCTGTAGGCAGTATAATGATAGAACTACCCAATCAAGGAGGCTGCCATATTCCTTCTCGGTAACCTTCTTTTTCTCGAGTAGGGGTACGGCGATGGCGGCCAAATCTTCATAAACCTTTAAGACTGCGGCTTGGTCGATCCAGTTAGCTTCTTGCGTCTCCGATTTGGTGTTGTTCACTGCAAGCTCCTTATTGTAATGCATCATGAGTTCATAGTATCGGTCATAAAGCTTCTTCATCTTGGGCTCTTCCTTAAGTAGACTGACCACGCTGATCAAGTACGAGCGACGAGTGTTGGGCTTATAGTGCTCCAGCTTTGCGACGACTGAATCGACGTCCTTCAAAAAGGCCAGCGTTTTGATATCATTGCCACCATTTAAGCGTTTGAGGTTGTTCGTGTAAAGCTTGAGACTGCTCTCGCTGATTCCCTTGGATTTCAATTTTTCGAGAATATCTGACATTATATTTTTACTATAGATTTTATTTTTCCTAAATATTCAAATAAATTATTTTATTGGCCTATTATAAATATGGTTAAAAAGGGAGGCATCAGATTCGACGGAAATGAGCACGCATATATGCCAATATTCGGCGAGCAGGAAATTGAGGTGCCCGAATATTTAGCAGAACCAACCAAAAAGGGTTACAAGCTTGTCCCCACTCTGACCAAATCGGGGGCCATATCGAAACGTCATAAGGAGCCAGCTATTAAAATTGTAGCTAAAGACATTGACCAAATTACTATCTCTAAAAATAAGATTGAGAGAGTGGCTCTGGCCGATTTCATACGAGCAAGTAAGTTGGAGCTTGAGAAGCAGTACGCGAAGTACATTGAACTTCAACATAAACTGGTAAATGTGGAAATGGAGGAGGTGTTAATGATGCCAGAGGTGAGGGCCGCAATTATGGAGGCAGACGATAAGCCTGCTGCGGTTGAAGAAATCCGAAAAGTGGTTGAGGCCAAAATAATTGGACCGACCTATGCAGAGACGTCGGCTTATGAGAATGTTCTGGACGAGCTGAAGACCAAATCTGGTAAGAAATTGACACTTGGTCGGATCGAGGACAAGCTGCGGGATATTACTTATAAAATGGCGGGTATCGTCAAAAAAGAGAAGCCGTTAATGCTTAAACGAGGTAAGGCTGACCCTGCAATGACTGCAAAACGGCTCAAGTTTTTAAGAGACTTTGTGAAAGGTCCAGCTGAACATTTCAGTGAGCGCATGAGGCCCACATTAAACGATAGGTATACTTATGAGGAGGAAGGCATTTTAAGCAAATCTGCAGCAGATGCTTACCATAAATTGAGTGCTGAGAGGGAAGCTTTAAGAGCGGAGTTTAATGAGAGAAAGGCGCAGTACAAGAATAACCGGTCAAAATAAATATATTTGATAATATAAATATGAGTTTTGGGTCGCAATATAATCTTAATCAGCGGATCACATATCTGGAGTACTTGCTTAACAATTTGCCACCAGTCCCTCCTACGTCTACTTTAGCCCAAGTTTTGACGGCTGGATCGGTTGGAAACAGCGGTCAGACTATCACTTTAAGTAGTGCACTTGGAACGGCCACATATAATGGCTCCACTGTTGTCATTACCGATGGAACTACGACCAATACAATAAATCAGTTGGGGTATACGACTCGTAATTCGGTTCAAAATTCTGCACATTATTTGAATTTTAGCGACAATTCTGCGACTGGAATCGGAGCCATCCAAAAGACTGCTGGAATTAGTTGCAACCCTTCGCTGAACTCTATCACGGCTACCAGTTTCAATGGTGCTCTTAACGGAAATGCAGTAACATCTCCGAGCACTCTCACTTTGAGTACAACTGGCACTTTTGGCAGTTCAATCTCTTTAAATCCAACAACTGGTGACTTAAGTTTATCGTCTGCAAGAGGGGGCTTACTGTTAACGGCTGGAAACGGAGATGCCGGTTTTTCTGGCATTACTTTATCAGCCCCTGAGGGTAACATCGCATTAAATACTGGTGGATCAGGTTACAGCGTGACTTCAGATTCTCCAATAACTTCAACCGTTGGCTATCAAGGCAAAGTTTACCATACTGACCAGCCAACTACTGCTTCAACATATTATTTGACTTTCGTTCAAAGTGGCGGCGTAAGTGGATATTATGACCCAGCGTTTGATTCAGCAACCCTGACCTATAATCCTTCGACAAATCTGTTAGCAGTTTCTGGTCTTCAATTGAGCGGCTCTACAATTAATGGTAGTATTGCGGCTGGTATCCTAACTTTAGGCTGTAACGAGAGCAGCAGCAGACAATTTCAAGTCGCAATGACTTCAAATATTACAGGGCTAACATGCTCTAACCGCCGAACAAATGGGGTTTATACATGCTCTATTTATAATGTCAGCGGCTCAGTTTGGACGATAAGTAACGTATTGACTGGTCTAAATAAAACTGATTATGCTGCTCCGATTGTTATGAATAATGGTGACATTGCAGTCATGACAGTACGAACTTTGCTGACGAATGGAGTTGCGTCCAATTATACTTCCGTCTCCAAATATGCGTAAATAATATGTTGGTCATAAATAAATGCTGTCTGAAATATTTTACACTTTTTTAATTACTTCGTTAATTAGCTGCACTTTAGCAGTGGCTCGCATGCTATACAAATCTAAATGCGTCTCATGTAAGATCTGGGGCTTTGAAATTTTACGAGATGTTAAACTGGAGGAACGCATTGACGAGTTGGATGCGCAGCGGTCAAAATCATTGGGCAACAATACGATCGAGAGTGAGGAATCTAAAAAAATCTAATAATAGCTGCTGACCAAATACCGCAGGTGAATAGGGACGATCTCGCGTTCAATAAACTCGTCCTCGTCCAGCTGGCCCATATAGTTTAGCAGATGAAAAGTTTGACCCGTTATAATATGCAATGTATCGACGTTCGGGAGTCCATATGTGCTGCGCAGGATTCGGCGGAGAGAGCCAATCTTGTCGTTTACGTCGTATTCGGTCTCGTTTGCCCACCAGCGCCGAGCATGTTTGTAGACGTAGTCCGACAGTCCCTTTACGCTGCTTATTGGAGTGATCAAATACTGGAATCCGTTGGGAAGCATCACCTGGAAATGTGTCTTATGAAATCTAAATTTTACCTCTTTTATATGAGTCGGCTGCATGCTGTACGCTGACAGAGCTGGAACGCATTTAATAAACTGGTCTTTTGCCGTCCTGTCTGCGGCATACTCATAAATTGCGTCTTGGATCGGTTGCGGGAGAAATCTAATTTTAGATTTGTTCAATATTTGTGCCACTTCAAGAGCATTGACGGGCACCTCTGGAACGGTATCCCACTTGCGGTCACCTGGTCCCGATATGTGTGCCTCCATGCAGGTTTTATGAATGGCCGTCTTGCGGTGTGTCGAAATGTTCTTGCGGGTTACGGTTCGGCCGCACTCGCATAGCATCTTGGGAAGTGATCCGTCGCATATTTGAATTGGTGGAAGTTGAAATTGCATTTCTCTTTACTGATTATACTACTTACTAAGGGGATGTCTTTAAGTCCTAAACTTTGGTAAGTTAAATTGTCGGTTGGTCTATTCATCAAAAATCGGCTCTTCATCTTCTTCAAGTTGGAAGACATATCTGTAATAAGGTTCGTCCACTTCGTAGAGGATTTTCATGAGGGGTATTTTTTTGGGAAAATCGAACATATGTCCTAATTTTGTTCGCTTTTTAATCGCTCCAAGATATTTTTTCATGGCTGTACCCATCTCGGTAATTGTGAAGTTTGGCGACATGAAATTCTTACGAGCATACTCAACACCCATTTTATGTAACGTCGTTGAAGAAATTTTCTGCTCGATAAACGTCATGGGTTCTTTGTAGAGCATTGCAATAAACGGTTTGCGGTCTTCGAAAATTAGCTCCTTTTTGTACTGGGTTACGGGCGCCGCCTGGCCTTGGCCAATACGGAATTGTGGAACATTTTCGAGATCTACTTGCTGATAAGTTTTGAAGAATTCAAACAATTGCTGGACCTTAATCGGGTCATTAATTTCTTCATAAAATGCAATTGAGTCGTCACTCGATAACCGCTCTTCAACGCATCGAATAAAGTTAAGTCTGCGATCGGTCTCGTCGGTTTTGAAGCAGTGCTCGTTGTTAGTTGTAAACATATAGTTGGACTGATCAGAGACGGTTATCGCGTCGACGCCCTTTTTCTCGAGACTACACTCGGTTCTGGTGACCACATTTTTCAGGAAATCGGTCATTTCTTTTGCTTTGCTGCAGACTTCGTCGCCATATATAAATATTTTATTGCATAGGTGAGCATTAAAGTCCTTGGTGATGTCTTTGATCGACTGCAGTTGTCCAGTGTATTTCTTGCCAATTATGGATTTGATGCCGTCCACCAAGCAATTTTTGCCGACCCCGCCAAGTTTGGAATACAATACCATGGCGATCCCGCTCTTTTCCCAAGGCCTTTGGACCATATGTGCAATCCAGCACTTGAAGAATTCATAAATCTCGGGTTCTTGGCAGTGCTTCTTTAGTAGCTGCAGGAAATGGCTCTCGTTCTCGTTGATTGCGGGCTGGCCTTTATCGTTGCTGAAGCCCGTAAACAGATTGTAATTTTTTGGGTTAAATTTGGACGGATTTGTTTCGAAGACCATCTTAGTATAAACTCGGTGGTCGTAGTCGTCCTGCCAAAAGTTCACAAATGGTAACCGTTTGCCGCCCATTTTAATGTCTGGAAAATCTCGGTTGCCTCTGCAATACAGTTGGAGTTGTTTCTCATTGTAAAACCAGATTTCACTGGAGTCATCTGCTGCGTCAATATTCACGTAGCGGAGCGGCGCCTCGAGCTTAAATATTTTCTGCTCTAAGACTGCTTTGGCTTTCTTGTACTTTGTAGTCTGTCTTATCTCGTCAGGATCCATTATCAAACCAAGTTCCTCTTGGTCGTCAAGGTATTTCTGAGCCTCAGGGTTGACCAAACTGATATTGTATTTTGTGACAAATTCTGCATGTTTTTGAGGGTCCGACTCCTTTGCAAGTTTATGCAGGTAAAAGATTTCCTTGTCACCCTTAGAATTCTCCCAAAAGTTAAGTTTTTCTTTGTCCAAGTTAAGACCATTATTCTTGCAAAAAAGTAGCCAGTCGCCTTCAACCAAACCGTTGGCTTTCATCGCATCGCAAATGCATTGCCATCTATTTCGTCCATCTTTTTTGCTGCATGTTATAAGGCTCATCAGTTCACGTGTCTGATCAACATCGTTGCTGTAAGAATAAACCTCGGTCTCGGTGGATGAAATGGACAATTCTGCAACGGTCGACTTTATTTTTTTGTTTGAAATTTTAACATCATTTAAGGTTTGCATGACATATTTGCTGATGTCAAAATTTAGATTTGTTTGTCCAATGTTGAAGATTTCAGTTCCGATAGGAAGGTAAGACCATTGACCGTCCAACAGTTCCACATCTTGTGGAATATCGCTTTCAACATCATTGATTAGTTTTGGGTTGCGTTTTGATGCTGATTTGAAGTCTGATGTGAAGATTATATGAGCACCAAATGATTTAGTTGCCGATTTGTAATAAGGATGGGTCTTGAATAAGTCGGAGTAGTCTTGGTGGTATTTGGGGCAGTCAAGGTCGATATGTTTCAGTGTATCGGTCTTCATTGCAATATGGGTGAATTGTTTGCTCCAAACTGGATCGAGCATGAGTTCCTGCCTTGCCAAAATCTGGTCTGGGGTAAACCTGTCCCAGTCACTTTGAGTGGGCATAAAGTCGTCGTATGATTCTCCGGTCTTTTTGCTTTTCTTTTGTCCTTGGAAGTACAGCGGATGCCCTTCGTAAATGGATTTGCCTTCTTTATCACGTCCTTTCCAAATCCTAATTGATTTGAGGTCCTTTGCCATCTTGATTTCGCCGTGCTCGATTTTGTCCGTTGGCTTAACCTCGAGTTTGATCGGAAACCAATGAGTCTCCACACCATGTTGGCTATGAAACGATTTCATGGTGTTGTAAAAGTCGGTCATCTTGGTTTGGCTAATTTTAGGCTGAGTGGACATTCTTTTTTGTATGATATGATAATAAATTTCGGTTTAAGTTGATTTTTACTTTTGTCAGTTTAATTAATTAGAGGCTGGACGTTAAGCCTTTCCGAGACCATGCACCCCCTACACCAGACCCTACATTTTTCAAAATGAGACCATTTGCATAAGGATTCCGTCGTTGCGGAGTTTTATTATGCTCTGTATACTACTATATTTTACTAAAGATGAATAGATGTATAGTATGTATAGTTGAAAATGAAATTGGTTGAAAAAATAAAAAATAATAAAAACTGAATTATATAAAAGGATTTGAAAATTATTTTTTCATCTGCATACACCCTTTTTTTGAGACCATAAATTAAGCAATCCCGACCAACCCACGGCGGGGGCTTATGCAGAATGGTCAGGGGTGACGGGCACACCAGAAAAATCGTGTAAAAATAGCAATTCGATGGAAGCCATGCACCAAATTTTGAATCTACCCCAGCCAAATTTACACATATTAATAAGTTAGCTTAAAGATATAATATTTAGGGATATTATATAATATGAGTGAAATTAACCCCGAGGTAGCCCTACGGTATTATAAAGCACATTTGAAAGCGGTCTCAGAGTACCAGCTACGCAATCCTGATAAGATGCGAGCGAAGGCGAACAATTATAACGCTAAAATCAAAGCCACAAACCCCGCCAAATACGAGGCAAACTTGACCAAGAAGAAGGCTTATTATGACAATGTTCGTAAGCCCAAGATAGCAGCGGCTAAGGCAGCAGCATTGGCAGAGCCGCAGAATGAGATTATTAGAGACGACTCAAATGAGCTTAAATAGATATCTATAGTAAGGGTATATACAAATGCCCGATTACAGTAAAGCAGTTATATATCGCATCATAAATCGCGAGACAGGTGAGAATCTGTATGTTGGGTCGACTTGTAATTATAAAAGGCGCATGAGCGATCATAAGTCGTACTGTAATAATCCAAATTCACCAAGTTATAATCTTCCTATCTATCAGCACATCCGCGAGCTGGGTGGCTGGAATATGGTGCGCCACGTAATGATAGAAGAATTTAGGGAGTGCCAAAATAAATTGCAGTTGGTCAAGCGAGAGCAGGACCATATAGATCAGTATAATGGCACCAAAAATGCAATTAGATCATATAGAACAATTGAACAACGGAATGAGCAAATAAAGCAATATTACAGTGATAATAAAGCAGCCATTAACGAGCAGCATAAGCAATATCGCAACGAGAATGCAGCAGCAATCAAAGAGCGAATGAAGCAATATTACATCGACAATAAAGCAGCAATCAAAGAGCAAAAGAAGCAGTACCGTCTCAAGAAAAAGCAAGACCAGGCCTAATTTAGCACCAAAAATCAAACCCTACACCGCATTTTTCAGTGCGACTCATAAATGGATCACCAAAGAAGCAGCCTGCTGAGCATATTAGGGCTAAATGGATTAGTCCTCCAATTTCCCGGTATGTTACCAGATCTCACTAAATAATTATGCCGTCTGTCCTCATTACTATGTTTCGTGTAGTCCTCGTAGTACATTTGCCCGAAATGGATCCATCGCTTATTTACGGGGTCAAAAATCATATATTTTTTAGCAGGTCTTGTCGAGCGGTACACTTTGGTTCCATAGAATTTTTTAGCTCGGTTGGCAACCTCCCTCGGGTTACTGTACATCCATATGTCGTCAGTTTGGGGAAATTCATCATCGAACCGATACGGCATTTATTTTATATTATATTATATTAAAATGACACATTTTATAAGACATGGCGCTAAATTTGGCGGATCAGTCTCAGCCAAGGATCTACAGCAGTTTATTGAGCAGTCTTATAAGGCTGAACCCTCACCTGTTATAGGAGACTTCACTATCGATTCAGATCTCTCTACACCAACCACCAAGGTTTATACAAATCCCGAGACGCGGCAGACCATTGTCGCATTTAGAGGCACGAAAGGCACTTGGGATTGGGTTAACAATGCGGCATATCTTACCGGCTCATATGAAGGTACAGACCGGTACAAACAGGGTGCCGACACGCATGCAAAAGCAGTAGCAAAGTATGGCGCGGAAAATATATCTAACGTGGGTCATTCGCAGGGCAGCATTTTAGCTCGTAAATTGGCCGATAATGCAAAGGAAGTTATAAATGTGAATCCTGCATGGCTCGGTGAAGCACCTGCCCAAAACGAGTACAATATTCGCAGCAGTTTCGATCCAGTCTCTGCTCTGTTTATGCCGTACGCTGCAGTCCAAAGTTATTTAAATCCAAAATTCACGCAATCGCATAATATTACCATACCATCCAAATCATATATTGACCCGCGGGGTGAGCATAAAGCAAATATTTTAAGCCGCATTGATCCTGACACCAAAATAGGTGCTGGTGTGGACTTCGAGGACATCGAATGGGGCTCTTTAACCAAGACATACAAAAATTACATGGCCAAGACTGGCGGGCCCGCTACTCTTCATGACTTCGCCGAACTGGTCATAGCCAACCCAACCAGCTTCCGAAAGAAGACCGTCCACCGAGCCAGATTTTATTTGAACGTCCTTGTTCATAAGCGCGTCGGGGCGGGTCTGACTAAGCGGCAGCAAATCCAGGACTACGGTAAAATTGTAAAGCATTTAACGAGCCATATTATTGATCCAAGTGAACCGATTGACAAGAAGGACTTTCAGCAGAGTAAATATTTTATTAATCAAATCATCAAAATCAAAAAATAAAATTTGGCAAAAAGTTAATTTGTCATACCATTTTTGAAAATATATTTTATTAATCAAATTGTCAAAACCAAAATTCCAAAATTTGGCAAAAAAGTAACATTCGTGCAATTTTTGAAAATATATATTTATCAGTTTTCAAATTGTCTCGGAGCAGAGTCTAACATTTTCCAAACTTACAAAAGTAAAAATGTACTTAAAGACTTCTCTGTATTAATTGTATAGTATAAGCTAAGAAAATGCAACAAATCCAAGTCCAACCCCAATTTCAACTATGCCTCGGAAAACTGCCAACTGTTAGATGCGAGTGCGGCTGTACGATCACCAAGAAGGGTATTTCGGCTCACCGCAAGACGGCCAAACATTCGCGCCTAATGGCAGGATTTGTATCACCTATTAGACTGAGTGAGCATAACGACATCATAACACCACTCAAGACGGCCAGCAACCCCAGAATTACCCTGCTCCCGCAACCGATCCAAGACCTTATTTATGAGTTCGCCGCAGACCGATCAGCGAAGGACCACTTTATTGCCGCCCTCCCCGAGCTATTCCGATTCAAATTGAACCTCCCATCCAACGATTTATGGAACCTGTCATATGTCAAGACGGCCCAGATCACATTTTACGCCGACTTTAACCAGCGCGGACACCGATACAGTAAATTTGAAATAAAGTTCAAGACGGACGACATCATAACTGTCCGCAAATTCGACAGCTTGGAGCGACTCGCAGACCACGTTTATTATGGAGCTTCTCGCAGATGGTCCGCCAATTCTTCCTACGATGAGACTGACCGACTCGGCTCGCTGATCAAGGTTATGCGCGACGGCTTCAACTTCGAAACATTTGACACATTGCACGCAATCAGCCCCAAAAATATTCAGACCATAACGCAGGGCGAATTCAATGAGACTACTCACGCTTGGGACCAGTATACCGTACCCTATTACATGCAGTCGCTGATGACCCACCACGCGCTTATTCGATCAGTCGTTGTTTAGCGTATAAACCTCTTGCTCACTCAGCACCACCATGGGGAACGACTTTATGATGGTACACCACCTGCTATTTAACTTTTTTGTCCTCTTAATTTGGTCCTTGTCAAACCCAAGATAGCTCTCAAGTAGGTATTTAAGTACACGACCACCGCTATTTTTCGGGAAAATGGTAATGGAATGGGCCTCGTTCAATATCCGCTTGGTCTCGTTGCCAGAGCATGCAAGATGCGACGTGTAAATGCAGTAGACATTGAAATGGCGACCCGTCTCGAGAATGCTGTTCAATATGGCTGCGACCTTAATCTTCATGGGCTTATCGGTTATGCAGTCAACGTCGTCAAAGATTACCAACGAGTCCTTAAAATCTTCAGCCTTGAGGTCATCCTGCAGCAGCGCAGGCGTCAGCGCAATCCGTTTCAAATCCTTCACCTTATCTATACTGGAGTCGTCTGCGATAGATGAAAATAAATAGACTTGTCTCTTTGGGAACGCTCTCTTAAACTGGTCGCAATATGCTTTGGTATAGTACGATTTTCCGCTGCCAGACGGACCGCATATGTATAATATCTGACGCTCCTTTTTGGTGTCAGGAATCTGTTGAAATTTCTCCTCACCCGTTAATTTAAGCTCGTTAAAAATAGCCTTAGCATTTTTGCTGTCGTCCGCGCTAATAATTGGCGTCTTTTTAGTCCTTGAATTTTTAATAATACAGAACGGCGATCCTTCAGACTCGAAATTCATGCTTGTTTAATATAGTAATACAGATTTATTATTTTTCACAAATTTCAAACATTGCGCATTTATTATTTTCAGCAATTCCAGACTGACAGCCTCTAATTTACTCGCCATATCCTCGAGCGTATTGCTGTTATATGCAGCCATTAAAGATTTCTCTAAAGCCGCGTCCTTTATAAATTTACATTTCTGCGCGATCAGTCCAATGTTCCGCTTTATGTCAGCCAACTTCGGAGTCCTGAACTCCTGCTCCAGCAATGCGATAATGGTATTTATTTCAGACCGCTGCTTATAAATAAGACCAGTGACCGAGTTGAAGAAATTGAACAGCGTTGTCATTTTTTGCTTGTTTTTGCCCTCGATATTGTAATAGGCAAAGCATCGTTTCAGTCCCTTCATATAATTTCTGGAAGCATAATAGTACTCATCAAAGTCATGCTTTATGCTGTTGAGAATGCTCTGCTTGGCCGCGTCCTCTTTGAA
>Ga0114969_10001289_pt1 | contig 21311 bp, 32 predicted proteins | sample M_130807_MF_Meta_FD_87316 | JGI IMG/M metagenome (GOLD analysis project Ga0114969, IMG submission 87316) | Freshwater microbial communities from Lake Montjoie, Canada to study carbon cycling - M_130807_MF_MetaG | ecosystem: Environmental > Aquatic > Freshwater > Lake | place: Lake Montjoie...
AGTCGTTTTTCAATTTCTTCATCACCTAAAAACTTTTGGAATTCTTCTAAAAGAGATACATTATTAGGACTTAACCCAAACATTTTCATTTGTATAGGGTCAAAATATGGATTTTCTTTCCATAGTTTTAGTAGAATACCCTTAACATCATTTTCATTAATTATTACTTTCATATCATTTCACAAATTGGGTTAATACAAATATGACTTGGTTACCGTCATTAAATGCCGTATAAGTTTCCATTAGTTCATCTATTGCCAAATAATTATAATCACTATCATCATATGGACGATTACGTATCATTACTAAATATTCATCAACGGCATCATTAACACTAACTTCATCACATTTATTATTATTATCCCCGTAACAAAAATAACCTTTTATTGGTTTAACTATATTAGTTACTTTAAAAGAATTGTCATCCGTAAAATCTACTTCAGTATCAACATGCTGGACATCAATCTTAATTGTGTTTTTATATTCATAACCAAATTTCATTATAACTTGATTTATTTTCGATAAAGTATTATCAATATCATCATATAAATCCTGTCCAATATTATAAGTGTCAAGGTCATCACCAATTAATTCAATATCATATCTAAATTCTTCAAGACTAAGTAGTTGAATTGCCGTATCAATTACATCGTATAGTAACAAATCAAGTGCCGATTGCTGATAACTCACATCCTTAGTAAATTTTACATTAAACGTGAATTTGTATTCAGACTTATGTGATTCCCCACCACCAATACCTGTTAATATAAATTCAATACCATCGGTCAAATTTTGACCATTCACTAATCTTGAAACCGTATCGAATAGAATTTTCTTATACATAATTATAAATATACAAAACCCCCTCTTTTTGGAGGGGGAGTTTAAATTATCTTACCATTTTTAAGATAACCTCAAGTTTGTCACTTAGAACTTTCACTTGAGATAATGGAATCCAAGTTTCCATTTCACCGATTTCCTCAACCTTGTTAAGGTATTCGTTACGGAATTTGTCCGCTTGTGTTGAGTCAGTGATGTACTTAACTTTTAAGTGTTTAGCACATGTTTTACCAAGACCTGTCAACATTGAGAACTCATCAGTTAGAGTCTTAGCACAACAGTTACAGATTTTCCCTCTTTTAACTGTTAGTTTACCCGCCACTTTGATTGCCTTTGGAGATACTTCTAAGATTTTAGTAACGTCAATCAATAATGGGTTGAACTCTAATCCGTGTTTCTCTTTAAGAATCTCAGCAGTTGCTCTTCTTAATTGGATAGTCTCACCTAACACAGGGATTCTTAATTTGATAGATTTGTTTTTGTCCTCCTCTTTTTGGATTTGAGTGTTTGCTGCGGATACTTGGTTGTCAGTTAATGTCCCGTAAGTCATTAATTTGTTTTTGATATCTTTTACGAATGAGTTCTCACCTTCGTAGTTCGCGATTGATTTTAAGTTCTCAGGTAATGACTCAACATCAACTTTTACTTGGTTAGCCAAGATTTTCTCCACCGCCTCAGATTGTTTCTGAGTTAAGCTCCCGTACTTGTTTAACGCGTCTTTCATCTTGTTGATGAATGAGTTAGCCCCTTGGTAGTTTTTTACTTTTGATGTTGTGTTTGTAGTTGTCATATGTCCTTGGTTTTAGTGTCTAACAAAGATAGGCATTAAATCCATTCCCACAATAGGTAGGATAAAATAATTTAAAAAAACCCCCACCTTTTCAGATGGGGGATAATATAATCTTATTGTGTCGAAAAACAAATACCAGGTTAGACGAGTTTTAAAGTTTAATTGGTGAACCTTGAATATTTTTGATAGTTGAACTTTGAGTCGGCATCACATTCATAAACATCGAACATCACTGAATAAGTTCTAGTATATATTTGCTAGTCAACAACAAGTCCGATTATATTGATTTCGTTGCGTTGTGGTTATCCAACTCTTCCTGTAAACTCTCAATCTCTTCTTCAATCATTTTCACTCTCACGTCTCTTTCAACAACTGAGATTTCCGCAGTTTTAATTGATGGTTCCTGTCTTCCGTATCTGTCAGACACTTTACCTTCATCACAATTAAGTTGTGCTATTCTTTTCGCCAAAGATTTCAACTCAGACAATCTAAAGATTTTGTCATAAACCTCAACATTCGCTTTATGAATTTTTGTTTTGATTTCGATTAGACCTTCTTCTAATATCATGATATTAGCCAAAGACGCCAATGTTGAGTAAGGTCTTGTGTTACCTTCTTCTATTGAGTTGTATGCGTATACTTTTTTGAACTCATCCTCGAGTGCTTTAATCAATCTATTCTTTTCCTTTAATGCCTGTTTAATTGTCATATCTTTCTTTTTTATAAATTATATCAGTTTTATTTTGATTAATCAAATACTTTTTAATATTTCTTTAAAATTTTTCTGATGGTCTCTAAATCTTCATCACTCATTCTAAAGTATAACCCCCCTAATTTTGAAACCAATCTTAAATGTTCTTCCTGGCCTAATGACACATCAGTAGGAATAGTAATAGATACACCTTCGTTGACACCTGTTGGTTCATCTGTCAGGTATCCATCTTCACGTAAATAATCCAACATCTGATTCTTATCCCATCTATCCATTTGGTCATAAACCTCATCTAAATCCACACGTATAGTAATACTCATCTTTATATTTTTTAATTAAATTAAAATTACATAATATTTATAATAAAATCAAATTTATGGCGAAATCATATTTCGAAGAAATACCTGACAGGATGTTATTCGCAGTCGCAAAAAAAATATACGATAATTTAGAAGATGTTAATGATTATGGTGAAATTGACGGATTAATAGGTGAATATGCACCAATGATTGGGCATAGTTCAATATCATATGAGGACACATCATATATGAATGAAATTATTCAACAAAACCTACCCTATTTTGAAAGTGGTGAGTTATCAGGTAAACTAAACCGTCCCACATTAAATGTATTTGTAATACCTTATATTGTATATGAAACCCATACTGTTAGATATGATTATGAAACTGAGGTTGAATGTTATGGTTCAGAACCAAATGACGCAATTAAAATACAAAATTTAATTGATGAGAATGGTGATTTTGATGTATACGGAACCAACGCAATCGACCAAGAAACAATTGATAGTGAATTAGACGAAGTTAAATGGCGATGGAATGAGATTAGAAAAAAATAATTTTAATGTTAACCACATTAGTAATTAACATTAACCACAATATTCTTTTTTCTCACATGTTGTCCATAAGTTTGTTCAACAAATTCTTCTAAATACTTATTTAGATTCACTTTAAAATCTTCAGGATATCCATCTGTAAACGGAACCAATTTATTTGTTCCTTCAACTTTACCAGCTTTATTAATATTAATATCAAAATTTATATCATCATTTTCAATTTCAATATTAGTAATCTTAAACGTTGCTTTAATTTTATCATTCCCCCATCCAAATGTTTTTGTTTTTGCAGGTAGTGTTGTATAAGTTTCTTTACTAGAAACAAAATCACCATAACGTTTTTGTTCAATATCTTCTAAACCTTTACCATTAATTAAATCCTGCATTTCACTTCTACTTACTTGAACAACTTCACTATTCAATTGGTCAAAATAAATTTTTGGTCTTGATTGAGCCATTTGTTTAGATGTTGATGATGAATAAGTATCGTTAACTGAATACCATTGGTCATTTTTATATAAAAATACTGGATACCAACCCCATGATTGAACTACATAATACCATTCACCTTTAGAGTTATCATCCCAAAAACCTTCGATATTACTTCCTTTAAATGGGATAGTTGCCGTAGAATATTCCCATGCAGTATTGTTAGGAGTTCTTTTCTGTTTAAATCCTCTGTAGTCCTTGAATGTTTCTTGTGTTAAATTTTCATAGTCACCTTCAGGTCTATAGTTTTGAGTGTACACTTCATAATAGAATGACGCTCTATGAGTAGGTTTACCCATTAATTTTAACATCATAATTATGAAGTCAATCATTTCTTCTTTAGTCCCTAACTCATGTTTTTTATTGTTAAGTAACTTAAAAAGTCTAACTTCTTCTTTAGACAATAATTTTTCAACTTGGTTATCGTCATCAAATTCTTTTAATATTTGTTTAACTAAATTATTCATTTTAAAAAACGTAATTTGTATAATGTTGAGTAAATTAACTCATCAACGGTATCAATTTGATTTTGAAGATAAGTTTCTTTAATTGGTCCACGTAATTTTTCAATATCATTAGCCAAAGTCTGTAAATATTTAATAACCTGTTCATTACTTGAATAGTCATCAAACCCATCACATTGATAATTAGTTATTATATTGTTTTTACCTTGGTATGTTTCAACAAGGCCGTCGAATAATGGTACAATACCATCATAATAACCATTTAATGCTATATGCTCAGCGTATGATTTAGTTTGTAAATGAAAAATATGTGTTTGATTTCTAGAATGTAATATTTTTTCCGCAATTTGTTTAAATGAACTACCATTCTCAGATTGTTTCTCATCATTTTTTTCTTCACCTTCTTCTTCTTCTTCTTCTTCCCTTAAACTTTGTTTTAAAACTCGTTTGAAGCTTTCATCATCAATTAATCCCATAATGCAATAATTTATATATAAATATAAAGTCCATTGAAATTAATTCCAATGGACCTTATTTATTTTGGTGGTTGGTGTTTAATATGGGGAAAATAGTCTTCTAACCATTCGACCTAAATCGTAATCGTCAGGATATTTTTTAATCAAATCGACTATAATATTTTCAGTTGCTGGTTCATTAGTCGATTCAACAGGATTAGGTAAATTATAAGTTATTCTGTCTTTATCCGAGATTACAATCTCATCAGGATTAAACTCAGGAAAAACTAATTCAATTTCTTCTTTAATAATTGGTAATTCCTCCCAATTCAAACAACCTTCGTTTTCAGGTGAGTAATTATTATCAACCAAATATTGAACTATTGTGTTATCCGTTAATGTAATGAACCCATGGGCAAACCCTCTTGGTACATATAATTCCACACTATCATCTAAATCATAAAAATTAACATTCATATGATATAGGGATTCAGGTCTTAAATCAACTATGAAGTCAAGAACCTTACCTCTAACGACTTTAACTAACTTAGACTGAGCGAACTCACCATTTTGGAAATGAAGTCCTCTAATCGTATTTTTTGACATTGAGATACTAAGATTACTTTGTACCCATTGTTTGTCAAGTACACCTTGACCTTTATAATTTAATGAAAGTGGTGCGAACTTTCCTCTTTCGTCATTGAAGACGTAACATTTGTTTAACTCTGGTTGTTCCATATATTTTAAAATTAAAAAACCTTTATCGTAAATTTACAACAAAGGTTTTAATAAATCAATATATCTTACCATTACTTTCCAATTACCAAATCTTTGAAGTCAAGTTTTTCCATTCCTCCAACATTATCCCCCTCTTCGAACTCATCATACATAAATGTTTTCACAACTGAAATTATACTTTGTTCACATTGTGCTAGTTTTGTTTCCATCCAATCTTCCAATTGTTCTCCGTCTTCCATGTTTTCCCACATAGCCATCGCTAATGTTGATATCACATATAATTGTTGTTTTGCCATATATGAACCTTCTTCAGACTGTTCATTAACTTTGTGTAATGCACTTACTAAACTTTCTAATTGTTTCTCAGATATTATAACTCTTTTCATATCTCTTTTTATTTTATAAATATCATACACCAGGAATTAAGTGTCTAATATCTTGACACCAACTGAAAATAATACTATTAGAATCCTTTTTAAAACCATCATATAATGTGGGGTAGGTCGCCATTTCATCGTAAGCCTCAGGTGTTAAATAATCCCAATAATCAATATAAACAAAATCATATTGTTCATTTGTTACTCCTTGGTAATATGTCTTTACATCCCCCTGAACTATGGTGACTTTATTATTAATATCGTTTTGTTTGATAATACCTCCAACGTAATCAATTATCTCTTGGTCATACTCAACAATCTTTATTGAGGTAACAGTTGGGTCCTGTAATAAGGGGAAAATGATAAATCCCATACCCACACCAAATACAATAACGTCACCGTTAGCATTGTCAACAAAATATTTATTTGTTAATTTTTCAAAATCACCTGTATCCATTACAACCGTCTTATTATCTCTTGTTAATCTATAATAATAATTTGATTGTTGGACTAAACTTTGTCCGTCATAATAATCAATTAAATTCTGAGCAACCAATGGAAGATTACTTTCTTTAGTAATAGTATATTTCCCAAAATTAACATATGTTGGGTAGTAATTAGATAAGTCGTGGTATTCTCTCATATTCTTTTTAGTATAAATATAAAAAGGGAGACCGAAATCTCCCTTGGGGCCGTAAACGGCGTTCCACCACTCAGTTATATGACACTGAGAAACAACACATATTATTTAGTCACCAACGCTTCAATTTTACTTCTTACTTGGTCCACCATACTAATCTCATCCATTGATGTGATGATGATACATTCCACCAAATGTTTAGATGGGATATGGATTAAGAAATCAGTCCCATTGAAGAATGATAAATCATTTTTTAATTCAATACACCCGTGAATCATCTTTAAGAATAATCTGAATTGAGTTGTGTCAATGAAAGACTCTTCAACTAATTTACCAAACTTCTCGTGTACTATTTTAATGTTCTGTTTAACCTGAATGTTCATATCCTTATTTTTTGTAAATGTACGATTTAAATTATAATTTACCAAGTGTGTCAAGAAGTTTTACTAAATCATCTTGGTTTTTTGGTGTTTCAATTTTAGTTGATTTAATTGTAAATGTCACTTCTTTAGTAGTATCATTAACGTTGTAATACATTTCAACTCTAGTACCGTTAGCGTAAGTTACACATAACACATTTGACGACATCATAGTCACAACAGAGTTTTGACTGAATTTTTCTTTAGCTATCTCAACAACCATTTTTTTGTTGTCCATCACTTGGAGATTGTATTTGTACGAATCCCATAGACGTTCAACATATTCATTAACTTTTTTAACAAAAGTCTTAACACATTTAAGATAGATATCTTTTTCACCTAAGTTAAGACATAATTTAATCCCTTGACGAGTAGGTCTCCATCCATTTCTACTATATGTTACATGTTCGTTAACTTTGATAGATATGTTGTTAGCTCTAGTACCTTCAGGTAATTTTCCTACGTAAACGATTTGACAAGAATTGTAATTTTCTTCAATAACATCAACAAGAACATTTTCAGACCCCACAACAACTTTAACCTCTCGACTAATTTTATTAACTGTTTTAGTCAATTCGAAGTCATTAGAGTGTTTTTTAATCTCCTTGATGAATTTATCACTCGCAGTCTCAATCTCATTTAGTTGTATAATTTCGCTATTAACGATTTGAATAACACGGTTTCTTTGTGAGAGAACGATATTTTTCAATTTTAGTTTTTCGTCAGAGTTTGTCATGGTAGATGTGTTTGTGTTTGTCATAGACCAAATATACACAAAAAATAATTACCTACGCAACACTCGAGCAATTATTTTATAAATTTCATCATCATCCTCATTTTCGAAAGGAAGGTCCTCATATGAATAATACCCACATTCTGTATGTTCACGACCATCCTTAGCGTTCTCAAGGTCAGGTATTAATTCTCGACCACTATTTTTATAATAAACATATATTATGGTTCCGCTATCTTTTGTAATAATATCAATCAACTTAATATCCCCACCTAATTTAATATTGGTCTCTTCATAAAATTCCCGTGTAGCACCATTTAATGGACTTTCATTCCTTTCGACATGACCCATTGGTATTGACCATTGACCACCATAAACTTTATTTTCCGCTCGTTTACACATTAAAACTTTATCACCATATTGTATGATAACACCCGCGGCAACTTTCACTTTCTCACTATCCATATATTTATCTGTATATGATTATAAATATAGGAAAAAAGAAGTTCAAAGTAAAAACTGTTGTTTCAAAAAAAGATACCGCTAACGGTATGATGAACAAAAAGTTTAACAATGAATTTAACGGAATGTTATTTATCATGGATGATAGTGAACATTGTTTTTGGATGAAAAATTGTATAATCCCTTTAGATATCATCTTCATTGAAGATGGTAAAATCTCACACATACATCATAACTGTACCCCATGTAAAACGGAGGACTGTGAAAATTATTGCGGTGAAGGCGATTTCATCCTTGAGATTAAAGGTGGTACAAGTAAAAAGTATGGGTTTAAAATAGGTGACGTAGTTAGTCTATAACTAACCCTCGTTAATCTTACTTTGTAATACCTTAACAAATTGGTCCTGTATCATCTTAGTGAACTTAACTGACGCAGAGTCTTCACCTTCAGCCTTATCAGTCTTACCAGGTCTTGATGGTCTTCCTAAATAATTCAATCCTGAAATATTTGTAATACATTTGTGACCCCCACTATTCGATTGTATCAAATCCCAAGCGTTAATGGTTATCTTATCCATTAACTCTTGTTGTTTCGGAGATAATGATTTATAAGGTTTAGTCATAATATTACCTAATATCTCAAGTAATTTTTGACCATTACCCATTTGTTTAAATTTGTCACCATATAATGCAACAAAGTCTTTAAATGTAAATCCAACTGACTCAGAATTCATACCACTTTCAGACACCCATTTTATAGTTGATAATGGAATTTCTTTTGTTTTTAATTGTGATTCCCATTTACTTAACACCTCATCTTTAATCTCACCTAAGTTAACACCTTTCAATGCTCTACTTTCTTTAAATGGATTACAAGACGCTTGTACCAATCCCATCGGCCAAGCAATAACTATGAAGTCAGCTTCAGGATTGTTTCTGAATGGGGTATATCTATCATAAGACCCAGGTTTCATCATAGAACCACCACCATATTGTTTAATGATGTTTCCAACTATCTCAACGTTCTTATGACTCTTCATTGAAGATACATAATCTTCTTTGTTCTTTTCTAATTGTGGTGTGTCAGCATAGCCTTTTTCTTTAACTATTTCTTTGATTCTTAATAGTATATTTAACAATGATGGGGTACAATCCAATACTAATGTTTCTAAGAACCCTGGTTTGTTTTTAAAAGCCAATAACAATTTGTTTGTTACTAACCCCATTAACATTTTATTTCTTTTTAATGATGAATCTTTATCAAATTTAAATAAGTAAGACATTACCTGTTCAGGACTAATGTTTTGAACTGCATAGTTTGCCGAATCCACAGTTGATATTAATGTGATATCATCATTTGGGAATAATTCTTTTGGTGAAATACTTTGTGAGATAGTCTCAACATTTGACCTTGAACTTTTAAAACTTGTAGATGTTCCTGATTCAACCCCCGCTTGACTATCATGGTGGTCAGTATGGATAACGAACATAGGTTTACCGTGAGCAAAATCCACTAAAACAGGCATAACCTCACCACTAGCGTCAGGTTTCTTTATTGACCATTCTTTATCACCATATTGGATAATTTCAGCATCAACAACTTCGATACCTTGATTCTCCAAATAAGCCTTCATAGCGATTGCGGTAGTAACACCGTCCAAATCTTGGTGAAAATATATTTTAGCTTTCTTATAACGTTTAGATAATTCTTTGATATTTCTAATACCTGATTCGTTGATTAATTTTCGCATATTTATAATTATTTTAAACCAAAAATTGATGACATTATATTTGTTATTGGGTCACCTCCACCTGTAGGAGTTACACCACCTGTAGGAGTTGCACCACCCATAGTTGATAATGTTGGTTTATTTTTTAATGTGTTTTTGGTTACTTGAAATGCTGGTACCGATTTAACCGCCATATTACTTTTAGCCGATTTAAATAAGTTTAATACCGATTTAATACCTTTAATAATTGTTTTCAAAAATGGAACTTTCTCGCCTAATCGTACTAACACACTTAATAGTTTACCACCCCATCCTCCGACAGTTCCAATAAGTTTACCAACAACACTTGATTTAGCACCAATACTCGCCAACTTACTTGCATCACCAAGGGCGACCGCACCTTTGAGTCCTTTAGCCACGGCACCACCACCTTTAAGTAATACTTTAACAGGACCAAGTACCATACCTAAACCAGGTACACCTGCTAAAAACGATAGTAACGCAAATAGTTTCTCACCTTGTTTCCAATAACTAACACCATTGATTACGTTAACCAATTCCAATCCAGGTATGAAACCCACGATATCACCTAACCAATTGTACCATTTAGATTCTTGTAATACTTTTGATTCAGGATGTATTGCTTTATAAAACTCAAGGACAAACATCTTCTCATTTTTTGAAAATGTTTGCCAAGTATCTCTAATTTGTTCTAGTTTTTCCTCTTTATAGATTTGAGCCATCCTTAATTTAAGTTCCGACTCAGTTAATATTATATTAGCCATTAATATTCATTTATAATATAAATATTAACATAAATAAAAAACCCCAACTTTTATTGGGGTTTCTCGAATTCTAATTCTTGTTGTTTCTTTTGGTCTACGAATCCTTGGACTCGTTCTGTGGCAATTTTCTGATAGTTTGGCGATAATTCAATACCTACCCATCTTCTATCTAATATCTCAGCAGCAACCATACTTGTTCCTGAACCTGCGAAGGGGTCTAATATAATATCATTTTTATATGATAAGATTTTAATGGCTTTAGTTGGAATATCCATAGAGAATGTTGCTTTAGTTAACGACCTAGTGTCCGCAAAATATTTCCACTGACCAAAAACCAATTCCATAAACTCTTTCTTATCCGTGTCCTCATAGACAACTTTTTTCTTAACTGTACCATCTTCTTGTTCAATCTCAGTTGGTATACCTTTCCATTGTGGTTCACCTTTAACTGTTTTAATATGTTTGTGTTTGTATGCTAATATAACACACTCTTTTGGATTATATATGTATGGACTTGAAGGAGACATCCAACTTCCCCAAGCCGTTGTTTTACTTCGATGAGGTGAATCTTCCTCAAGGTCTACGATACCAAAGAATTTATATCCAATTCTTTTCATAACCTGATAAATCTCAGAACAAAAGAAAATTCTACCACCTTTATCTTGTCTATTTATTTCATAGGGGATATTAATAGCAATTCTTCCATCATCTTTTAATATTTGATATGCTTGTGTTAACCATTGTGTTGTGAATTTTAAATATTCTTCAAAGACAACATCGTCATCATGAACATCATAGGTAATCCCAACTCCGTATGGAGGTGATGTAACAATTAAGTCCACTGAGTTTATTGGCATCTCAGACATAACTTCAATACAATCACCATTTATAATTTTTCCGATATATTTTTCCATACCTAATTATAAAGAATTATAGTATACATGTCAACTACCAACAAGTAATAATGACTAATCCGTCACCACCTCTACCACCTGTTCCACCTGAGTTATTGTAGGCACCACCGCCTCCACCTCCACCACTACCATAAGCTCCGTCACCACCTCGACCTCCAGCCCTATTCGAAGTTCCTCCTGAGGCACCACCTGAACCACCTGTAAAGAATGTTGGTAATGGTGAACTATAACTATCAGTTACTAAATTCAAACCTAAACCACCGTTACCCGTTATTACCGTTGCAGAATCGGCCGTTCCACCAACAACTGTTGGGATAATTCCAACACCTGTAATCGCACCACCATTAGCCGTTGTACCACCCGCAGAAACACCTCCACCACCAGCACCACCTGACACTAAACCAATAGGTGTTAAACTACTACCAATACCACCACTCGCGGCACCTCCAGCAACACCCGCTTGTCCTACGTGTGGGGTTATCTGTCCTAATTGGGGGAATATATATGATACTGAGTAACTCCATATTGTTCCCGCAGTTCCTAAAGCACCAACTAATGATGAAGTAGAACCACCACCACCACCCGCTGCGGCGTCACCATTCAAAATTAAAACTGATGTTGTACTTGCTGAAGGTATCATAGAAACATAAGATAATTCACCTGAACCACCTGCGGTACCATTTACGTTAGAACCGCCACCAGCACCACCTATACCTCCACGTCCTACTGAAACAAATAAAGTATCGGGTAACATAGTAGATGGAAAAATTCCTGTAGAGAATCCCGCAGAACCTCCACCTCCACCTCCACCTGCGGAGTTAGCGACATTACCACGAGCACCTCCACCTCCACCTCCTCCACCGATACATAAAATGTATACGTATGAAATGTTTTTAGGTTTTGTCCAAGTTTGCCAACCTGTGGTACTTGTTGAGTTAGTTCTAAATATTTGAGTAAATTTACTCTTGTCGGGCAAATTAAATATATCCATAATTTTTTATTACCAAAATGTTATTATTACGATTCCGTCACCACCACGTCCTCCATTACCTCCTGAGTTAGTTACACCAGCTCCTCCGCCACCACCACCACTACCATAAGCACCTGGACCTCCTGAACCACCAACACCACCGTCAGATGAACCACCACCTGAACCTCCTGTGAATATTAATTGTTGTGAAGAGTATCCAACACTGTTTGGATTGAATGTCATGAAAGCACCACTACCGTTTCCACCAGCGGTTGTTGAAGTAGCCGAACCACCTGCGGGCCCACCTAACATAGTTGGTATATAACCACCCGCGTTAACCGAACCACCCGCTTGAGCCGTACCACCATTCATTCCAGCTCCCGCGGCACCACCACCTGTAACACCACTAATACTAATACTATTTGGTACAGGTGTTGTTTGTCCTAATACACCTGCTTGACCCGCGAATGGTGACATCAAACCAATATCATTAAAGATATTGTTAGTGTATGACCATATAGTTCCCGCGATTCCTGCAGTACCACTATTTAATCCTGAGTTACCACCACCAGCGGCAGCATCACCACTTTGTATGATAACATTTGCGGCAGTTTTAGAGGTATCAGGTGAAACCATAATGTAAGACAATGTACCAGCACCACCATTACTATTTGTGGTACCACCAATACCATTTGACCCACCACTACCAACTTGTATGTATATCATGTCGGGTAAATAAGACGATGGAAGCAATGAGACAGTCCCACCTGCGGCACCACCACTACCACCTCCACGTCTTGCGGTACCTGTACCACCACCTTGACCTCCACCGCCACCTCCACCACCTCCTAATACAAAGAAATGAACGAATTGACAATTCGAAGGTTTATTCCAAGTATGGAATGAGTTAACCCCATTAGCGAAAAAGACTTGTCTTTGTTGACTACCGTCAACTATATTAAAAGTATCAACCATATTTAACTTACTGTTATCATTATAAATCCATCGCCACCAATACCACCGATACCCGCAGTTGTGTTACCACCAGCACCTCCACCTCCACCACCACAACCGAACATACCGTTACCACCTTTTCCACCGATTCCTTGAGTCTGTGAAGCAGCACCACCACCAGCACCTCCTGTGAAAAACATCGGTGTTTTAAAATTAGGACCGACAAAATTTTCTCTTGTAGCATATCCATTATTACCTGGTGACGCAGTAGCACTCTGAACTGCCGTATTAGCCCCTCCTGATATAGTGGGGAAGTCTAAGATACCAACAATACTCGCTGACGCACCTAAAGTACCTACCGAACTACAACCCGCACCACCAGCACCACTTGTAAATGGTATATTTGTTGGTGTTACGTTAGTTGCTGGTGTACTTGATGAACCACCCGTACCACCCGCTTGTCCCGCGTATGCCGATATAAAGGCAACATCGGATAATAAGATATCCGCGGCGGTAATTACAGTACCTGCGGTAGCTGAAACACCTAACGCACCTGCACCTGCAGTTCCACTTTTCATTAATATATTATACGGGGATGTTGTATCAGGAATTGTACATACATAACTTAACCCACCTGGACCACCTTGTGGTGTACCACCTGATTCACCAAAAAAACCACCTCGCCCAACTTGTAAATACAATTGGTCAGGTAATGCGAACGCTGGAACTGTAATGTAAGCAAATGCTGCAGAACCACCACCATTACCACCACTTCGTGTTGAAGCGGCACCTGTTTGACCACCTTGACCACCAGCACCACCACCAACTAAAAAAAAGTTAACCCATTTACAGTTGGGTGGTTTTATCCAAGTTTGCCAAGCATTAGTTCCTGCGAAATAAAATGTTTGGTTTTTTAAACTATTATCATTTATATGATTATAATCTATACCCATAATTAATTAGCCCAAATAGGTCTCTCAGGAAATTCATTTATTACGTTATAACCATAACTCCCTTCAAGAATTAAAGTATTACCATCTAAATCAGTGTATCTAACTACTGACCCATTACTGATTTCTTGGTACAATTGACCTTCATATCCGTAATTAAATTCGCACAATATATATTCAAACATAATCTTAGTATTTACCACCAATAACTGTTACACCATAACCCGCAGCAACTGCCGTTCCTACTGTAACAAATAATTTATAACCCGCAGGTAATGCAAAGTTTAATGGTAATTCATATGTAGGTAAAGCAGAAGTTTCAGATAATGTTGTTGCTGGTAATGAAATTTCATCCCATAAAGTATTATTAGCCGTTGTACCTGTCGCACTACCGTTGTTAATGAATATCCTCGCAACTGTTGCTACGTTAGTACCTAACGCTCTGAATCTCATTCTTTGGACATAACCACCTGTTGCAGATGCAGTAAACGCCAAATAAGCGGTTCCCGATGTTAAATCTTTAGTTGTGTTTGCGGTTAAAACCGAACCAATCCATTGAGTTTCTCCTGATGACGTATAAATTGGTTGTGTGTTTAATGATGTATTTGCCATTGTATATTATTTATTTTTTATTTATTTTTATGTTAAAAAGTTTCCTGTCATTATCGCATTTGCTAATCCATAGTTGAATGTACCAACAGGTTTAGTACCATCTATATATTCAACAACCCCTGTTGATGAATTTCTCGACAATATTTGTGTATTATTATCATTATTAGTTGGTGATGTAGTGATAACCATCGTACCACCACTAATGGTTGTTGCGGATACCGATGTTAATCCTGTTAAATTTGAACTCCAATTAGCTTTACCATCAGATGTCTTTGAAACCAATACTTTATTAATTGCTTCAGTACCATCAACTAACCAAAGAGAATAATTTGTACCACCAGCACTTGGTTGGTATGAAATAAATTTACCTCCAATATAAACACCACTACCTGATTCACTTTCAACTGCCGACCCTAAAACACCAATCGCTCCATAATCACCACTAGCGTCACCATAAAGACCTGTTGGTGCAGAATATGCGGTTCCAAAACCAGAAGCTAACCCTTTAATACCAATTAACACACCAAACCCTAAACTTGAAGATGAAGCATAAGCACCATAACCACCCAAACTTGAACCATATAAAGCATAACCACTAGTACTTGAACTAGTTCCAAAAATACCAATACCGCCAGTCGTAGTGTTTTCACCATAAATACTATATGTACCACCTTGTGCGTGTATCGAATATGTATTACCCGTCGTACCCAAGACTTTAAACTTAGCACCTGTTGTTGGTGCAATATTCACACCCACATTAGTACCATCATCACGAATAACACTATTACCTAGGTCTGTAGTTCCCGTCCATCTTGGTAAATAATTTGTGGTACCAGAACCTTTAACAACACCTGTTAAGTTTGTTCCACTACCATAAAATGTTGTTGCCGATATTGTTGTTGCGGTAACACCTTGTAAAGATGTATTACCCGTAACCGTTAAGTCACCATTAACCGTCCATCCTGTAACAGTATTAATAACCGCAGTTAAATCAGCTTGACCACTTTGACTAATCGTAAATACGTTATTACTATATGTAAATGCCGTCGTGTAATAGTTGGGGTCAACAGGTAAATTTTGATATGTTGTTGCGGATATTGTGGTCGCAGTTAAACCTGTAATATTTTTTAATACATCGTCTCGTGTAATTTGTTTCGAACTACCCGTTGGGTCGTCAGTCGTGTCACTAACATCCACAACATAGAACAAATCTTGACCTGTTATGGCGGTCAATGAGGGTAATAAGGGTAATTTTTCGTTAGCCATTTAATAAAGTCTATAAAGTTTTATTTATCTTTTATAATAAATATAACGTTTAGACCGTTTTTCTTTTTTAATGGCAATTAAAAAGGGAACACTATTGGTTCCCTTTCTTTTCTAACTCTTCAATATGATGTTGTAAATACCACAACGCTTTTTTAAGGTCTTGTAATTCTTTATCAGTATCTTTCTTTCTCGCTCTTGATATATACTTAACCGTATTCTCTAAACTAAATCCTAACTCCCAAGCATCAATAACTTTGATTGCTTCATAAACGGATTCTTTTCCCCCATAATGGTCGGGATGGTTAACGTGTTCTTTCTCCATATTATATTATTTGTTTTCTTCAATATATTGTTTAAGGTCCTCCTCAGTAACACCTTCGTTAAACATACGATACACATCGTCAGAAAAAGAATCATTAACAATCACCGCATCAGGTTTACCCAGGTAAGTCATAATATTATTTACGTTATTAATAATATTTTCTTTCTTTAAAATTCTTTTATTGAAACTCATTATGATAAAGTTTTATGAATAATTTTAGTTTCCCTAGTTTGATTGATGTACGACAATATCTTTCTCTTGAATATCGGTAACAATGTTTCCTTTAATGGAAATATATTACTACACTTCACTTCAATAATCGGACATAATTTTTCACCATTCTTCTCGTAAGTTTTAGAAAATGTAGAGATAATTTCCTCAACAGTCAAGTCACCTTTATCACCTTCAAAAATTTGTTTTAAGTGAGTTTTAGTTTGGTTCTCCACTTTATAAACTTTTTTGGTTGTGTACTGCCAAATGTATAACACCTCATCATCATTCTGATAATAGAAAAACCCCACTTTAGATTTAATATTTGATTTGTTCTTTCTAACCTTAATATCAATTGATTCATAAACAACTGACCACAAAGACTTTGCGAAGTTGAAGTAATCAAATAATTGTGGTTGAGAATTTTTTAATATCTTCTTGTATTCATCAACCTCTTCGGTTGCTAGTACAGGGATATCCTTCACTTTAAGGTCCGACAACAATAATTCATCATCATTCGTTGTGAATTTCTTTTCCGTGTACAGAATTTTATTCGTATTAATTAATGTTTGAATATTACCCAAGTGTAATGATAACTCAATAAACATGGGGTATATTTTCATTTCTTCAAAATATTTGTTCAACTTTTGGAAATAGTCTAAAAGGACATATTGTTTTTGTTCAGCATCTAAAATCCCATTAAATAACCAATCGGTATCCATAATGAAATCAAAGTTCTTTTTTGTTTTTTTTGTTGACATAACATAAATATAATCAAGATTATTGCGTTAATGTAGTTTATTCAGTTCTCATTATGTAAAATGTTTCATTATCAACATCAACAGTATCATAAGTACCATCATAACTATTCAAATCACTATAATCAGAGTTTCTCGATAATTCTTCATATATACAATCAGTGTCAACATAATCTCTTATCCTAAATCCATAATTTTTAAGATAATCTAATGGGTCTCTTTTTACCTGATAAACCATATCATCTACCTTTTCGTCAATCATACTTTGGGTAATCTCTTTTGAATCATTAATCTCATCAATTTCTTCCTCAGCTTTAGTTTTATTTTCCTCCGCTTCATCAATTAACTCTTGAAGTTCTTGTTGTTGTTGATTATAACCATCTTCATCATCCGTGTCAAATTCCATTTCTGTTTGTTCATTACTCTTCTCAGAAATATATTCATCCAACTCAGTAATATAATCTTCCAATTCTGAAATTCTACGTTCTTGACTAGGTGACAATTCCTTATCATCATCATTAAACCAACCATCAGGGTAATCCTCAATTTGATTTCTATAATCTTCTTCAGCAACTTCAACAACCGCATCAGCATCAATACAGTTTTCTAATGTATATTCTTGAAGTCCGTCCAATCCAACGTCATCCACATAATTTTTCCAATAATCTTCAAGAGCATCATCCATTTCTTTTTCAGTACCAACACTATAAATTCTTAGTTGACTACCTTTCCTTAACGGTATAACATTAAAAGTATCAGCCCCATAATGAGAATGACCATCAGGCACAATAGTGTTATAGATATCGTTATTTCTTTCTTCAAGACCTTCAATATCACCTTCTAAGTCAGTTAACTTATCATATAATTCACTTTGTTCGTCAGAGTCTTCAGATTCTTGATACTCTTTTTCAATACGAGCGTATCTTCTTTTAAGTTCAACCAAAGTTTCTCTTTCATCATCATCCATTGATTCAATGTCACCATTATCAACTAAATATTCAAATAACGCATTGGCTCTATTCGCCTCATCACTCTTACCAATTTCCCATTCATTATTCTCACGTCTTTCTTCATTTTCAGCCAACCATTTTGCGTCTTGTTTACGAAGTCGTGCGGTTTCAATTGGTGTTCCACTATCCCAAACATGTCCTTTAACAATTCCATCAGGTAACTTAGTAAATTTAGTATTACTAATATCTAAAGAACCATCAACATACGCAACGTTACCCAATGTTGAAATTGGACGACCTCTAACATCTAAACTACCCGTTATATATAATGGTTTACCACCAAACTTTTTAATTTTAGTAAACCCAGGACTATTATCGGAAAAATCTAATAGTTGAATGTATTCTTCAGGTGTAATACGATAAACATTGTCGGACTCTTCTTGTTCAACAATTAGGTTAACTAGTCTACGTAATTTACTATGATTGATATTTTGTTTCATACTAATAAATATTAAATAATTAAAATAAAACAAGTATTTTATTTACATATTGTTTCCCAATCAGATATTTATAGACGTATACAGATAAATAAACGTTTAAAAAAATTATCACTATGGGATGCGGATGTAAGAACAAAGCAAATCAAGCGGCACAACCAACACAACAAAGTGCTTCACCTCAAGGTCAACCAACTAATAACTCTTCAATTCAAGAGTCAATTAAAAAAGTTGTTGAGAAATACTATACTAAGAAAAAATAATTCTTGGTTTCTAGAAAGGTGAAAGGAGGACTATGTGTTCTCCTTTTTTGTTTTAGTATTTAAGGTGTTATTTATTTTAATTATTAATTATCAAAAATAACAATATGAAATACATTAATTTAAAATCAAACAGAGGTCTCGTTAATAAAATGGCCGATTTCATTTTGACTAAACTTACCCTTGATTATGATTCAGTAATTGAAATAACAGATTGTGGTAAATTTTTCGTTATAAATGGAATGACAAATTCTAAAGAAGTTTTAGAGATGTCAAAAATAAAAGACCAATTCTTAGAAGAAAATAAAGAACTATTATCCGAGTTCGGTTATGATAACCTCAACGTAATTGATTTAATCATGTATGACGTTGAATTAGAACAAAAAACCGACTATTGGTTCACCTACCACAAAACACAACGTCCATCGTTCTCTAATGAACTTCAGAAATTAACTGAGGACACCGACTTAAATATTTGGTCAATCACTCAAACCGATACCTTAAACATAGAACTTGATTACTCAGAAAGAGAAACATCCAACTTAACTAATTTTAGTTATTCCCCCCTAACAACCACCTCAGAATTCCCATATGGACACAGTTTAAATATGGGTAGGCTTCATTACTATTACTCAGAATATATTTCTAACCATATCTTCACCATAATTGATGCTAAGAAGATTGAGTTTAAAATCTCAACTAAATTAAATACTGACGAGGATTTTGATATTGAATTAATATCTGATTCTAAACTATACTCTAAAGATGTTATTAAATCTTTGGTATTAGATGTGTTTGATTTTAACTTGGATGACTTCAAGTTTATTTTATCCAACTATGATATCAGGGAAGATTTGGAAAATCCATTTGGGGTTAAACCTTGGTTAGTTAAAGACAGAACCGAGGACCTAATAGTATTCTAACACAAAACCCCCAATTAAATGGGGGTTTTTTTATTTTAAGAAATGTTCTTTGATTATTTCAACACCTTCTTCAATTTCATCAAAATCTCTACCAGGTGCAAACAATAAAGAGTTTGGAACTTCGTCAGGAGATTCAACAATCATAAATGCCGGAACATAATCGTTTTCCGTGATTTCCACAAACAAATCATATTCATCTTTATGTTTCTCAATGTCTCTTTCATAGAACTTCAATTTCTGTTCTTTAAGTTGACCTTTAAATACATCACAGAAAGGACATCCTTTCATTGTGAAAACTATTAACACCTTATCCATTTATCAATTCTTTCACCATTAATTTTAATTCATTTTCTTGTAATACACCAACTTTAGTGCTAACAACATTACCATTGTTAAATACTTTAATTGTTGGCACACTTCTAACACCTAACGAAACCGCTAAGTCCCTGTTATCATCAACATCCACCGTATACATTTGTACTTCAGTAGTATTTTCAGATGATACCTTTTCAAAAATAGGTTTCAATGCGCCGCAGGGTCCACACCAAACGGCGGCGAAGTCAACAATTAGTTTTTCACCATTTTCAATTTTTTCTCTTAATTCATTCGCTGTTATTTCCATAGTTTTCATTTTGTTTTTTTATTGTGTATAAAGTAAAATCAACAATATCTCTCTTGTCAATTTTTGATAATATAAATAGTTCGTGTCCACCATTTTCATCTAACTTGTGATAGACATCAATTCCCGTTGAATCATAAACCAAATACTCTTCAACCATAATTTGTTTACCCTGATTTTCATCCGCCATATACCATATAGTAGTTGATTTAGATAATAGTTTAGTCAGAATTGACTTATCCTTTATCTTAATATAAGATATACATGGATAAGCGTTCTGGTTTACGCTAAACAAATCAATTATATGTTGTGGTATCATTTTCATAATGGTAAATCATCATCATCGTGGTATGACATGTTATATTTTTCAACCTCATCATCCCAACTAACGGTATTAAAAAATCCGGTATTGTAAATAACACCTTTTGAGTGTTTTGATAATCCTAATTTATATTCAACATCTTTTTCAGGTAATGAATAATGACCACCCCGAACCAAAGATTTAATTTTATTATCTAAAACATCTAAAGCTTCATCCCAACTTGAATCAGGTATTTTATTAAATTTTTCCTTTGTCTGAACTCTGCGTAATGTTATTTTTTCCTCCTTATTAACTTCA